>Ga0207811_10016_pt1 | contig 230473 bp, 196 predicted proteins | sample CeladaPassaD2F04_FD_187493 | JGI IMG/M metagenome (GOLD analysis project Ga0207811, IMG submission 187493) | Cellulose-adapted microbial communities from the Joint BioEnergy Institute, USA - Passage D2F04 (SPAdes) (version 2) | ecosystem: Engineered > Bioreactor > Continuous culture >...
CCATGAGTCCGTCCAGCAGGGAATCTAACGGAATCGAGGTCCAGGCCGAAGGGGCGGGGCCGCAACTGTTCAGTGCCGAGGACTACCGGGCCTGGATCGAAGCGGAGATGCGCACAGCGGTGAAGGCGGTGCTGGAGGAGATCCTGGAGGCCGAGCTCTCGGCGCACCTGGGGGCGGCGAGGAGCGAGAGGACCGCGAGCCGGCGCGGCTACCGGAACGGCAGCTACGGCCGGCGGCTCAGGACCCGGGTGGGCGAGATCGAGCTGCGGGTGCCGCGCGAGCGGGCGGGGACGTTCCGGCCCGGGGTGTTCGAGCGCTACCGGAGGATGGAGTCGCCGCTGGAGGAGGCGCTCTGGCGGGCGTACGTGGAAGGGGTGAGCACGCGCAGGGTGTCGGACATCGCTCATGCCCTGGCCGGCCAGGGCATGAGCGCGGCAGCGGTGAGCCGGCTGAGCGGGCGGCTGTCGGCGAGGCTGCGGGAGTGGAGGGAGCGGCCGCTCGCCGGAGCGTACCCCTACCTCTACCTGGACGGGATCAGCGTGAGCGTGCGCTGGGGTGGGGCGAGCGAGAGGGTGAGCGTGCTGGTGGCGATCGGTGTGAGTGAGGAGGGCTTCCGGGAGGTGCTGGCGTGCGTGGCGGGCTTCCGGGAGTCGGAAGAGAGCTGGCGCGGCCTGCTGCGCGAGTTGATGGCGCGCGGCCTCAAGGGCGTGCGGCTGGTGATCAGCGACGCCTGCCAGGGGCTCAAGGCTGCCGTCCAGGACTTCCTGCCGCAGGCCGCCTGGCAGCGCTGCACGGTGCACGTCATGAGGAACGTGCTGGAGAAGGTGCCGCAGACGAGGCGAGCGGAGGTGGCGGCGGCGCTCAAGACGATCTGGCACCAGGAGAGCGCGCAGGAGGCGCACCACAAGGCCCAGAGGGTCCTTGAGCAGTTCCAGAAGAGCCTGCCGGCCGCGATGCGCACGCTCGAGGCGGCGCTGGCTGACTCGCTCACCTTCTACCGCTACCCGAGAGAGCACTGGAAAATGCTGCGGACCAACAACCCGCTCGAGCGGCTGCTCAAGGAAGTGCGCAGGAGGACCAAGGTGGCCGAGCAGTTCCCGAGCGAGGAGAGCGCGCTACTCCTGGTGACGGCACGCCTGCGGCGCATCCACGAGAGCTGGCAGGAGCGGCGCTACCTCGACATGCAGCCGCTCTACGAGCTGGAGCGGCGCGAAGAGGCTCGGGCAGCCGTCGCCTGAGCAGGCCTGCAACCCCAACGCCGGACTCTTTTACACAGAAACGGTTGCGCCACCGCGGATCGGGACCTCCCCGCCCGCTGAATCCGTGCAAGATGGCGGCTTCAATGAGGCCGCGGATCTGAGTCCGCGGATCGAAGGATTCGGCCGAGGCGGTCGAGAAGGTCCGCGAGCGGCTTCAATGAGGCCGCGGATCTGAGTCCGCGGATCGCATCCCGCACTCTCGATACATCGCGTTCGAGAACGTGCTTCAATGAGGCCGCGGATCTGAGTCCGCGGATCGACCCCACTACGGAGGTAATCATGGCGACGAACAAGGCGCTTCAATGAGGCCGCGGATCTGAGTCCGCGGATCGGCTGCTCAGGCGCCTCCGCCGCGATCAGCTCGTTGCTTCAATGAGGCCGCGGATCTGAGTCCGCGGATCGCGCTCATGTCCTGGATCAACGCGCTGAACGCGTCCTGGCTTCAATGAGGCCGCGGATCTGAGTCCGCGGATCGCCCGGTAATGCGGGGCCCCGGCACGGTCGGGGCGAGGTCCGCTTCAATGAGGCCGCGGATCTGAGTCCGCGGATCGGCCGGACGGGCAGGCCACGGCCGATCGGCTGACCGAGCTTCAATGAGGCCGCGGATCTGAGTCCGCGGATCGCTCTCCCGTGTCCGCTGCGGCAAGGGCCACGGCGGGCTTCAATGAGGCCGCGGATCTGAGTCCGCGGATCGCAGGCAGCCGGTGGACGTGCACGACCGCATCGTCGCCGCTTCAATGAGGCCGCGGATCGGAGTCCGCGGATCGGAGCCACGTGCCGATGTTCGCGGAGGACGAATCGGAGCTTCAATGAGGCCGCGGATCTGAGTCCGCGGATCGCTCCTCCGCCACGGTGGCCACCCGGTGCTCCGGTGGATGGCTTCAATGAGGCCGCGGATCTGAGTCCGCGGATCGCACTACCTTAGGTAGTGCATAGTTAGTTGAGGACCTTGCTTCAATGAGGCCGCGGATCTGAGCCCGCGGATCGATGGAGTAGCGCGGTCATGGCGCTGTCGGCGCGGACGCTTCAATGAGGCCGCGGATCTGAGTCCGCGGATCGAGAGCACGGCGGCGAAGCTCGCAGGCTCGTCATTGACGCTTCAATGAGGCCGCGGATCTGAGTCCGCGGATCGCCTGCCTGGCCGTCTTCTGGTCGTGATGCCGGCGGCAGCTTCAATGAGGCCGCGGATCTGAGTCCGCGGATCGCAGATCGACCGTGCGCAGATGGCCGAAATCGCGCAGGCTTCAATGAGGCCGCGGATCTGAGTCCGCGGATCGGTGCCGGTCCGTGTTCGTCCCGGGGGTCATCCTCAAGCTTCAATGAGGCCGCGGATCTGAGTCCGCGGATCGAGCCCTGGACGTAACGACGCTCGAGCCGATGCCATGCCGGCTTCAATGAGGCCGCGGATCTGAGTCCGCGGATCGCCGGGTATCGGAGATCCGGGCCCGCGCCCGGAGGCTGCTTCAATGAGGCCGCGGATCTGAGTCCGCGGATCGTCGAGGCCGGTATCACCAAGGCGTGGAGGGAGCTTCGGGCTTCAATGAGGCCGCGGATCTGAGTCCGCGGATCGTCGCGTCCTTCGGTCGATGGTCGGATCAGAAACGAGCAGCTTCAATGAGGCCGCGGATCTGAGTCCGCGGATCGGCGACGGTGAGCGACTGGATGACCGGCCGGACGGCCCCGCTTCAATGAGGCCGCGGATCTGAGTCCGCGGATCGGCCGGGCGTCCCCGGCGAGGGCGGCGTGATCCTGCGAGCTTCAATGAGGCCGCGGATCTGAGTCCGCGGATCGTACGACGGCCTCTACAGCCCGCGCGACGCGGACGGGCTTCAATGAGGCCGCGGATCTGAGTCCGCGGATCGCGCTTGGGCCGACGTGCGCCTCGGTGCCGCGGACGACGCTTCAATGAGGCCGCGGATCTGAGTCCGCGGATCGCCGCCGCGAAGGCCAGCTGACGGACCGCGAGTTCATGCTTCAATGAGGCCGCGGATCTGAGTCCGCGGATCGCGCAGCGAGGGCGCGGCGGGCACGCTCGATCGGGCAGTGCTTCAATGAGGCCGCGGATCTGAGTCCGCGGATCGGCGTAGTCCGCGACCGCGAGGGAGGACAGGATGTCGAGCTTCAATGAGGCCGCGGATCTGAGTCCGCGGATCGGCGGGCACGGTCCAACGCCGCGAAGAACGCGCCCCAGGGCTTCAATGAGGCCGCGGATCTGAGTCCGCGGATCGCTCGTGCTGCCGCCCGCCGTCACTGACCAGCGACCAGCTTCAATGAGGCCGCGGATCTGAGTCCGCGGATCGACAACGCGATCAACCGGGATACCGCAGGGCTCAGAAGCTTCAATGAGGCCGCGGATCTGAGTCCGCGGATCGAGCCGCACCAGCCACGACGGCATAATACCTCCTGTCCAGCTTCAATGAGGCCGCGGATCTGAGTCCGCGGATCGCCGGTCAAGACGCAGGCCGTGTGGATCCCGGCGCACGAGCTTCAATGAGGCCGCGGATCTGAGTCCGCGGATCGTCGATACCTGGCCTCGCGCGCGCGGAGAGCTTCCTGCTTCAATGAGGCCGCGGATCTGAGTCCGCGGATCGCGAGCCGAAATCGAAGGGCGGCACGGACGACCTCCTGCTTCAATGAGGCCGCGGATCTGAGTCCGCGGATCGGTGCGTCGCGATCGTCTCCGTCTCGCGCGTCCAGCTGCTTCAATGAGGCCGCGGATCTGAGTCCGCGGATCGGCGTCATACAGCTCGTGCCGGGCTACCGGCTGGCGCAGCTTCAATGAGGCCGCGGATCTGAGTCCGCGGATCGAGGGACAACATGGCACGCTACACCCGCCACGGCAGCGGCTTCAATGAGGCCGCGGATCTGAGTCCGCGGATCGGCCCGCCTCGGAACCCGTTGGGCCATACTGCTTTCGGGCTCCGTCCGCGAGCGCCCCCTCCCACGCGCCTCGCGGTGGCGGACCACAGTGGGAATCATCACTCCCAAAACCCTTGCTGTCAAACAGCTTCGAGCGCAGGCCGGGTTTCACGCACCACCTCACCGCTCGCGCGACCGCCGGCCGGCCACCGAATTAGACGACGAGCGTCCGTACCGACGGGGCGTACGGCCGGCCAAGGCACTCGATCCCGTGCTCCAGCGGGGCCGCGGACGGGCCCAGGTCCACGAGCAGGACCTGGTCTTCCGTGGTGTTGATCTCGCGCCGGAGCCGGGCGCGCACCTCCGCCAGCTCGCGGTCGTTGAATTCGCAGAAGAACACGCTGTATTGCACGTGGTCGCCCTGGCCCTCGAGGATCTTGAAGACGGCGTTGCGACGCCGGTCGTCCGAGATGTCGTAGGACACAAGATAATGGCGTCGAGTCATGCTGTCACGTCGGTCTAACGGGTGGTCATGCCGGCGTACATGGGCACGTCCCCGCGTAACCAGCGCGAGAACAGGCGGGCCTGGAGACGGATCACCTGACGCCAGGAGCACCGGTAGTCGAACAAGGGGTGCGTCACGAGCTGGTCGAGCCGCGCCTCGTACGCCCGGATGAACGCCTTCCGGCCGGACGCGGTCAGGACGCACGCGGCACCGGACCGCACGAAGTCGCGGGCCGTGACCATCCCCGTGTTCACCGCCGTGATCACCGCGCTGTCCACCACGAGCGGCCGGAACTCCTCCATGAGGTCGAGTGCCAATGCTGGCCGGCCATGCCGCGGCTGGTGATACAGCCCCCACCACGGGTCCAGTCCTTCGGCGAGCAGCGCCACCGTGCACTCTTTGGCGAGCAGCGCGTAGCCGAACGACAGCAGCGCGTTGACCGGGTCGCGCGGCGGGCGGCGGTTGCGCTCTTCGAACGCCCACTCCGCGTCGAAGTCCCGGGGCCGCAGCAGCGCGGAGAAGTTGGCGAAGTACTGGCTGGCGAGGTTGCCCTCGATGCCGAGGACCTCGTCCACGGTGCGGGCGTGCTCGAGCTTGCGCAGGAACGTCGCCATGCGTGCGATCGCGCCCTCCGGCTTCGGCTGCGCGTTGCGGTTGAGCAGCGTGCGCTGGTTCGACCCCTTGGCCGCGATGATCGCGCGCGCGAAGGCCAGGACCCGGCCGGGATCGGCGGCGGCCCGGAACTGCGCGGCACGGTCGAAGGCGTTGCGCAGCGTGATGCCGTGCGTGATGCCGTAGAACCAGTGTCCGGCCGAGAGGTGCACGATGGGCACCGCGGCCTCGCACAGCAGGTGGATCGTCGCCGCACTGATCCCGATCCGGCCGCAGAGCACGAGCTGGCTCACGTCGCGCAGCCGCACGCGGGCGAGCTCCTCACCCGACTTCTGGATCACGATCATCTCGCCGCGCTTGCCGACAGTAGCGCCCTGTTCCTGGACGTACAGCGGCAGGGCTTCGTCGTGCGCGGGATACAGCCGGCGGACCGGGGGTTGGGCCGTCGTGGTCGGGTCGGCCGGCACGTGGCGGAGGGCGAGCGTTTCGTCCGGCAAGCAGATGCCGTTGAGGGAGCAGCCGTTGCACTTGGGGCTGTCGTCGAGCGGATCCGGCAGTACAGTGGAGAGCGCCGCGGCCCGCGCCTCCTCGATGTAGCGCAGCGTGCGTGCCTCGAGCTCGGGCGTGAACGGCACGTCCACGCGGGTCTTCGAGCCCTCGTAATAGAGGACGCCATGGTCGCAGCGGTAGCCGTGCTCCCTGAGCAGGAGCCCCTGGGCCATGAGCTGCACGCGCTCCGGCTCCCAGCTCCGCTCGGGGTTGTTGGGGACGCGTCCGCGCTTGGTGTCCACGGGCACCGCCTCGTCTCCCGCGGTGGAGACGAGATCCAGCTTGGCGAAGATCCCCAGACGAGGAGAGCCGAGAGTGACCGAGCGCGAGATGGTCGGCCGCTCGTCGCCATCGTCCTCGGCGCCTGCGGCATCGTGCGCACCGTCCGCACCATCGCCCGCATCGGGATCCGGCAACACGTGATCGAGCCGGTCCACGCGGCGGTGTGCGTCCTTGCCTTCCACCGTGTAGACGTTGTCCTCCCACCGGCCTTCGACGTGCATGAGGTGGAAGAGCCGCGGGCAGTAGACGAACTCGTTGAGCATGCGGACCGGGAGGAGGTCGGGGGCGTCGCTATCCACGGCGTCACTGTTTGACGCAGGCGCTGCTGGTGCTGGGCGATCCGTGGCGATGTCGTCCATGGTGTCTCCGGAGCGTGGCAGGTGGATCGATGGCAGGGAACCGGCGCGCGACCGGAGCGGTGGCGCCGGGGAGATGCGGTCTCGATGGCCGGGGAGAGCGGGCGGCGCGCGGACGAGCCGCGGCGGGGGACGCCGAGGCGCCGGTGGCGGCGTGCGCCTCATCGCTCACCCCGAAACTGTTTCGACAACGCCGTAGGGTCAAGCCTGCACCGGGGCATCGGCCGCGGCCGCAGGCGCCAATGGGCGACTCCGCGGTGACGAAGTTCCCGGTCCCGCGAGCCGTTGGCGACCGGCGCGGCCTCGACCGCTCGCCGCGGCCAGCCCGCCTCGGCGCCCAGGTATTGGCAGGCCGACCCGGTCCACGCATATTGAAAGTCAGCCCCGGGGCGTTACCGCCCCTCGCCCGCTCCAGCCCGGAGCGGCGTCATTCGGTTGTCGCAGTCCGGTAGTATCATTGCAGGACGTTCGCCGGGCCGCCCGCGAGGGCGCCGCCTTCGCTGTCGGACCGTCCGCATAGATTGGCGGAAGCGTTCCGTCTGACGGGGGACCTGCGCTCCGTGACCTGGGACAAATTCTTCGACGCGACGATCGGGGCAACGCCGCGCCACCAAGACGCATCCCCGCGAATCCGTCTCCCCGTACCACGACCAGCGGCAGCTCGCGACGGAGCGATGGCCGGGAATGCTGCACGGCCCCGCCGGGCTGGGGAAGGCGGCGGCGATCGGCATCGCCTGGCTCTACCGCCGGCTGTATGCCGACTCGGCCCGTGGGGGCGCCGTATCGATCCCACCATCCGGGGATTGGGCCATGACCTCGCCTGAGCACCTTCTCCTGACCTCGCTCGGCACGCAGCTGCGCGAGCCGCCGCCGCTGTACGCCCTCGGTGACCAGGAACGGAAGTCCCTCTTCGCGCCGCTCGCGCTCTTGCAACTACTGCCGGCGGAGCGCCGGCCCGAGCGGGTGATCGTCCTGGCCACAGCGAAGGCGGCGGATACGAGCTTCCCGCGTTTCCTAGAGGAGGCCGAACGCATCGGGGTGCCTGCCGAGCGTTGCGATGTGCCAGACGTGGCCACAACTGCGGACCTCGATCGTTTCTTCTCGGCGATCGCGGACCGGTTGCCGGCTGGCTGCCGGGTGACGCTGGACGTCACGCACGGCCTGCGGCACCATGCATTCCTCTTCTATTCCCTCGCCCTGTACCTGAGGAGCCTGCGCGGGGTGCGCATCGAGGGTGCCTGGTATGGCATGTTGGAAACCGGGACGCCGACGAAGCCCATCATCGACCTCCGGCCCGCGCTCGATCTCGCCGAGTGGTTCCACGCCGTGCGACTGTTCCGTGACACCGGCAGCGCGTCGGCGCTGGCCGAACTGCTGGATTCGCTTCACGCCGAGCTGGAGGACGCGGCCCGTGAGTCGGGAGAGAAGGCGGCGTACTCGGATGCCGGCCGCGTGCGGGCGTTCGCCAAGAGGCTGCGCGAGACATCCTTCGCCTACGCGTCCGCGTTGCCGCTCGAGCTCGGCCTGGCCGCGGAATCGCTTGCACGTGTGGTCCAGCAAGACGTTGCCGCGGGGGTCCGCAACCGGGTTCCGCTCGCCGGCGAACTGGCACGGCATATCGGCGCGGCGGCCAAGAGCGTGGCGTTCACCGAGCGGCCACCCGGCCCGCAATGGAAAGAGCGCATCGCCCCGACCAACGACGAGTTCGAGCGACAGTTGCGCCTGATCCAGCAGTTCGTGACGCGCGACCAGATCCCGGCGGCGCTCGGCGCGATGCGGGAGTTGATCGTTTCCACCGTGGCGCGGTCGGTCGATGGCCAGCAAGACTGGCTGGCCCGCGGCGCCCGCGAGCGAGCGGAGCGCCGCCTGGGCGCGTTGGCCAAGCTCTCACAGCGCGGCGGTGCTGCCCCGCTCGATGAGAATGAGCGGTGGTGGGGCAAGCTGTGGAACGACCTGACCTTTCTCCGGAACAAGTTTCTGCACCAGGGGATGTGCCCCGACGAGGTCGGCCATCCTGGCCCGAGGATCCAGGACTTGCTCCGGCGATGCGAGGAAGCAAGTCACCGACCGCCGCCCACGCTCGGCGGCGGAGGCGGACGCCTCCTCATCTCGCCGCAGGGGCAAAGCCCCGGCGTGCTCTTCAACGCGCTCCGGGCGCCGGGTCTCGAGATCGACCGGTGCATCGCGGTGTGCTCGGAGTCGTCGCGCGACTCGGTGCAGACGGCCGCGGAGCGGGCGGGGTTCTCGGGCGAACTCATCCCGCTCGTCATGCTCGATCCGCTCCGCGGCGCCGGCGAGATCGAGGGTCTGGTGAAGAGTGCCGAAAACGAATTGCTTCGAGCCGACGAGGTGGTGGTCAACCTGACCGGCGGCACGACGTTGATGGGCGTCGTCGCTCAGGCGCTCTTCGAGGCAGCGCGGAGGTTCGAGCGATCCGCGCGCCGATTCCTTCTCATCGATGCCCGCCCATCGGAAGAGCAACGCAGGGAGCCCTGGGTGGTCAGCGGGATCCATTGGCTCGATCCGGACCCGCGAGCCAAGGACGACGATACCGACGACGAGCGATGAAGACGATCGAGGCCACGTACCGCATCGTCACGCCCATGTTCTGCGCGGGCGCGGATCAGTGTCGCGCCGAGTTGCGGCTGTCGAGCTTCAAGGGGGCGCTGCGCTTCTGGTGGCGGAGCCTGGCTTGGGGTCGAGGGTTGCGTGATCCGAAGGAGCTCTGGGAGGCAGAGGCAGAACTGTTCGGGTCCAGCGGTAAGACAGGCCGATCACGGATCATCCTGCGGAGCGCGCATCCCGAGCCGGGTGCGCACGTCCGGACGCAGCGGGCCTTCCGCGTGAACACGTGGCAGGGCTATGCCGGTTTCGGGATCACGGATAGCAAGGTCCGTCCCAAACGTGATTACATCGGGCCGGGATCCAGATGGACCATCCAGCTTCTCGATGGCGGCCTTCGCTCGGGAGAAGTCGAGCAGATACGCGCTGCGCTGGTCGCGCTGGGAATGCTCGGAGGGCTCGGCGCACGCTCGCGGAAAGGGTGGGGCAGCCTGACATTGACCCGGTTGGTGGACGGAACGGAAAACGAAGGATCCGGAGCGGAGTGGCGGGTGCCCAGGACGCGCGAGGAAATTCGGCGTGCCCTTGAGCAGCTCTTTCATGTAAACGAATGTTCCTCCGAACTACCGGGGTGGACGGCAATTACCTCCCGAGCGTCGTTCGCGATCGGGCCAGCCAAAGAGAGCGCGGACGAGGCACATCGGTATCTCGTGGAGCGTTACCGCAACGCGGTGAGGTCCATCACGGGAAAGAATAAGCCTTTACGGGAATCCTTTGGCCTACCCCGCAAGAACGCTGGGAAGAACAGCCGGGATCGAAGAGCAAGTCCAGTGTTTCTCCACGTGCACCAAGTGGAAGAGGGCGAGGCGATTCCTGTCGCCGCGGTGCTGCCCGCCGATTTCCTGCCTGCGCAGCGTGAGCCTGCTGGTGGATGGCGTTACCTGGAAGACTTCCTGAACTCGGTGGCGGGATGATGGCTGAGCGCTTCCACTTCACCTTCGGCCCCGTGCAGGAGTTCGTCGCGCAAGCTCGGCGCACGCGCGACCTGTGGGCGGGGTCGTGGCTCCTTTCGTACCTCGCCGAGAACGCGATCGTGGCGGCCGAACGCGCCGGCGCACGGATCGTCCTGCCGGCCCGCGAGGAGGGGGAGCGGGAGGTTGTCACCATGGCCCGGGGCGACGGGGCAGAGCGCTTCGGAGGCGTTCCGAACCGGTTCACGGCGGAGGCGAGCGACCCGGTCGCGGCCGCGCGGGCGGCGGAGCGCGGGCTTCGCGACGCCTGGCAGCGGATCGCCGACGCGGTGTGGGAGCGCTTCGTCGAGCCGGTCGCCCCCCACGGCAACGGCACGCGCGAGATCTGGGAGCGCCAGGTGGCGAGCTACTGGGACATCTCCTGGGTGGTGGGTGGCGCCAGGCACCTTCCGGCCCGCAAGAATCTCCGGCTGGTGGACGCGCGTGTCGAACCGGGTGACCACTGCACGCTGATGAGCGAGCTCCAGGAGCTCTCCGGCTACGTGAGGGCACGAGAACGCGCGGAGCAGACGGAGTTCTGGGGGCGGCTGCGGCAGCAGCCCGGAATCGGCCGTCTCGACCTGGAAGAGAACGAGCGCCTCAGCGCGATCGCATTGATCAAGCGGCTCTTCGTTCACGTTGCCTCAGAGGCGGTGGGCGTGGATCTCGGAGAGGTGCGAGGCTGGCCCTCGACGGCATGGCTGGCCGCAAGCCCGTGGATCGAGCGGGCGATGACGAGTCACGCCGGGGCCGCGGCGGAGTTCGCCCGCTCGCTGGACAGCCTGCGTTGGAAATGGGGACCCCACGGCGAACGCGGCGCGGCCCGGCGCCGTTTCGGGGATCGAGAGCCTCAGTGCTTCGCGAGTCTCGACGGCCCACTCTACTTCGCTTCCACGCTTGCGAACCCTGCGTCGCTGGACAACCTCGAGGAGGGGCAGGATACGCGCGAGCCGTTGAAGTTGCTGAACGCGCTCTATGAGGCGTGCGGCGGTGGGCCCGAGCCCTTCTACGCAGTCCTGCTGATGGACGGGGACCGCATGGGTGAACTGCTCGGCCGTGCGCGTTCGGCCGATTCCCAACGCGGCGAGCAGGAGATCTCCGGTGCGCTGCGCCGCTTCGCGCGCAAAGTGAACGGTGTGGTCGAGGAGAAACACGGCTACACGGTCTATGCCGGAGGCGACGACGTCCTCGCGCTGCTGCCGGCCGACACGGCATTGGCCTGCGCCATCGAGCTCGAATCCACCTACCGGGCGGAGTTCTCCGGGATCCCCGCCGTGGCCGGGCGGGCGCTCATCTCCGGCGCCCTCGTGTTCGCGCACTATCGGGAACCGCTGCGGCGCGTGCTTCGTTATGCGCACCACCTGTTGGACGACATCGCGAAGGAGCGTACCGGTCGCGGTGCCCTCGCCGTCGGCCTCGTTCAGTCGAGCGGTGTGGGTGCGGAGTGGTCCGCACCGTGGGAGGTCGTCCGTGGAGGCGCCCCGGGGGTGAGCGTGCCCCTACGCGAGCTGGCGGCGGGGTTCGGGGAAGGCGGCCGGTTCAATCCGACCTATCTCTACAACCTGCGACGCACGTTCGCGCGCATCACCGATCCGGAGAGCGGGAAGCTGGGCGTTGACTTGCCCGAGGATCTGATCGCGGCGGTCGCTGCGGCAGAGTATCGCCGGAGCCGCGAGCGCCAAGGCGATTCATCGACCCGGCCGGACCCCGACGTCGTCCGCCGGCTGATGCCGCTCCTGCGGCGCTGGCACCGCAGGGAGGGGGTCGTCGCGGACCCGAAGAGCTTCCACTTCGATGGCGTGCGCGTCGCCGCGTTCCTGGCGCGGATGGGCGTCGGCGCGGCCACGGGCCTCGAACAAGAGCGAAATGATGGCCGCTCCTGAAAACACGACGTGGTTTCATCTCGAGCCGATCGACAGCTGGAGCTTCGGTGATGGTGGGCCGAACCACGCGGGAGAGGACCAATCGGACCTCGGCTGCCTCTTCCCACCGTCACCATTGACCGTCGCCGGAGCGATTCGCGCCGCGGCCGCCAGGGCACTTGGCTGGTCGGGCCGGCCGACAGAGCCGTGGCCCGCAGAGATCGTCGAGCGCCTGGGCGACGGCCTGGACCCGGGACCGCTCCGCTTCACCGGGCCGTTCCTGGCGCGAGACGCGCAGCCGCTCTTCCCGGCGCCCGCCCACCTGGTCGGCACAGTGGACGCCAACGGCGAATGGCAGCCGGCAGACCTCCTCGCCCCCGGCGCCGAGGCGATGACGGACCTGAGCGAGAGGCCCGTTCGGTTGCCGGAGCCCCGTGGTGCGGCGAGGGGCGCAGAGTGGAGCGCGCTGAAACCGCCGCGCGGGGTCTGGCTGACGGCGCAAGGCCTCTCCCGAATCCTCGCCGGGGAGATTCCGGCCCCGGAGGACTGCGTACAAGAACGGGATCTGTTCGCCTTCGAGCAGCGTGTCGGGCTGGAGCTGGAGGCGGACTCGCGCACCGCTCGCGAGGCGCACCTGTACAGCCCGGTGCATGTCCGGCTGAAACGGAACGTCGGCCTTATCGTCGGCGCTGCCGGGCTCGATGCCACGATCCAACTCCCGGAGCTGCTGCCGCTCGGCGGGGAGGGACGGCTGGCCGCGTGCAGGGTAGTGAGCGAGCCGCCGCTCCCCGCCGCGGAAAGGAAGTCACCGGGAGCGGCCTGGACCTGCCTGGTTGCGCTGACGCCGGTGCGGCTGCTGAACGCCGCTCGCGACGCCTGGGACGTGCCGCGCCCGGGCGACACGGCCGCGCGGCTGGTCGCCGGGCTCGAGGGCGAGATCGTGAGCCTGTGTATCGAGCGGCCGTTGCGGCTCGGAGGGTGGGATTCTGTGCGCCATCGACCGTTACCACTCATTCCGCATGCCCGCGCCGGCACGGTCTGGTTCGTCCGTGGCGACCCGCCGCGCTCGACGGTGGCGGTACGAGCGGGGTTGCTCACAGCATTCGGCTTCGGACACCTGGTGGCGGGCTCCATTTAGACCCGAAGCGTTCAACTCTCATCCGCACGCGCCATGAAGACACGACTGCTCGGCCTCCTTTCCGAAACCCCCATACACGTCGGCGCCGGCGAAAGCACGGGCTTCCTCGACCTGCCCGTCGCCCGCGAGGCGGCCACCGACTATCCCGTCATCCCCGGCTCGGGGCTCAAGGGAGCGCTCCGCGATCTTGCGCGCAGCCGCGGCTGGGATGAGCCGAAGCGGAAAGCCGTCTTCGGTTCGCAGGATGCGGCGGGCGACCTGCTCATCTCCGACGGCCGCCTGCTGCTGCTGCCCGTGCGCTCGCTGCACGGCGCGTTCCGCTGGGTCACATGCCCGCACCTGCTCGAACGGCTCGAGCGGGACACACGGCGGGCGGGGCAACCGGTACAGTGCGCCGACGTACTCCTGCCGGGCGAGGATCAGTGCCTGGCCGCGGGCAATGGCTCCCTCTTCCTCGAGGAGCGCCAGTTCACGATCAGCGGACCCGTACCCAGAGCGGTCATGGACGCCGTGCGGCCGTTCTTCTTCCACTCCCGTACTGCGGACCGCCTCACGGAGCGGCTGGTGATCCTCCACGACAACGCCTTCGCTTGGTTTGCCCGCTACGGCCTCATGGTCAGCGCGCGCAACGTCCTGGACGAGGACAAGAAGACGAGCAAGAACCTCTGGTATGAGGAGGCCGTGCCGCCCGACGCCCTCTTCTACGCCCTGGTCGCCGAACGGCGTCAGGGCACGGACGCGCTCCAGGAGCTGCTCGATCTCTTCGCGGAGGTGCCGTACCTCCAGGTCGGCGGTAACGAGACGGTCGGGCACGGAGTGCTCGCCGTGCAGGTACTCGGCAACCACGGAGGCGGCGTATGACCGGTACCCAGACGCTAGAACAGAAGCGGGCGAGCTTCGCGCTAGGCCGTATCAATGCGCGTAAGTCACTTACAGCGGGAGACCAGAAGAAGTACGTCAGCTACGTGAGCGCACTCCCCGCCACGATCGTGATGAACGGCCTGGGTCAGGCGCTGGCGGCCGAGCTCGCCGCGGCGAAGGGCGACGCCAAGAACCCGCACCGCCTCGTATACGAAGATGTCGCCGGATGGCTCACGAAGACCGAGGCGCTGCCGGAGCTGCACGGCAAGACGGATCTCCTCGAAGCGCTCGTGCAGGGCGACCAGCATGTCTACGTACGTGCTCAAGGCGAGGCGCTTCGCTACTGCACCTGGCTCAAGCAGTTCGCCCGGGCCTTCCTCGAGAACCCCGACGGGACGGTGGACCGGTGAAGGCGGAGACGCGACGGATGAAGCTGCTCTACCGGGAGGCCCGCGGCGTGTCTCGGCCCACGCCCCCATTCAACGCCGGCCTCTGGTACGACAAGTTCGTGGACCTGGAATACAAACCCGGCGAGGCGCCGAAGCTGGAGAAGCAACCCTGGATCAAGTCGATGGTCGATGCGGCCCGGGAGGCGTGGGACGCTGCCGTCCTCGCCGAAGCGATCCAGCGCCAGGCGACCATGGCGGACGCGCTCGGGGGACTCGTCCTGCGGCTCCGCAACACCAGCCGCTTCGTGACCGGACTCGGGCGGGCGCATCCCGTCGAGAACGGCTTCGCCTGGCACCATACCCTGGGCACCCCGTACCTGCCCGGCTCCGGGCTCAAGGGCGTGCTCCTGGCATGGATGCGAATGAGCGGTGGCAGCGGCCGGCAGGATTGGTTCGGCGAAATGGGTCGTGCGGGGGACATCGTATTCCTCGATCTGCTGCCCGTGCAGCCACCGGCGCTCTGCGTCGAGATCATGACACCGCACTACGCGCCGTATTACCAGAACCCGGACGATCCACCGGCGCCCGGCGACTGGTTCAACCCCACGCCGATACCGTTCCTCGCCGTCGAGCACGGTCAGCTGTGGCAGTGCGCGCTTCTCCCGCGCCCCGGGACCGGGCCCTGGGACGATGCACTGCGCAACGACCTCCGGCGCCACCTCGCCGATGCCCTCTCCTGGCTCGGCGCCGGCGCCAAGACCGCTGTCGGCTACGGCCGCTTCGAGCTGCTCGAGGACGCCACTCGGCGGCTGGAGGCCGAACTCGCCGCGGCACGTGAGAAGGTCAGGGAAGAGGCGCGTCTCGCCCGCGAGCTGTCCGGGCTCAGCCCCCTGGCCGCCGAATTCCATCGTCAACGCCGGGAAGGGGCGTGGGATACCGACAAGAATGCGTTCGCCCAGTCGGCGATGTACGGCGACTGGATCACACGCCTGGAAGCCGAACCGGACGCGGCGGCACTGAGAATGATGCGTGAGCTGGTCGAGAAGCATTTCCCTGGCTTGCTTGCAGACCCCGACCGAACGGAGGGGAAAAGGAACAAGCCGGTGTTCAAAGACGCACAACGGGAGTTCGCGCGGCGGTTCAATCGAATCGCGGGGTGACCGGCCGGGCGCGGTGGCCATGGTGCAGGCCGCGAAACCACCGCCGGCGACCACGACGAGCGGCGCCGCCGGGTCTCCGCCCGGCCATTAGGGGGCCGTCGAGGTGCGTGGGCTCACGGAACAAAGGCACACGGATGGGCGGCTTGAGCGGGCGTTGGAGGTGCACGACCCGACGCGGGACCCGAACGCGCGATCGGGCGCCTGCCCCGCCCAGCGCCTGTGTTTCCGCCGAGCAGCCGTAAACAAGCCCTCGCAATTCGTTGTTAGGAGATAAATGGGTAGGTAAAGGAGGCGGATTGACGGGGGCGAGGCGCCACCGTCAGACGGTCGGCATGGACGCCCTCGCCGACATCGTCTCCGCACTGGTCGCTGCGGCCGGCCAGGTCCTCGCGGTCGTAGTCGCCTGGCGCCTGCGCCGGCCGGACCGGTCGGCCGCGCCGCGCGACAGTCGACGTCGGTCCGAGCGCCGGTCCAGACGGCGCCGCCCGTGACCCCTGCGGGAGCGTCCGCGGCATACCCCCGGCTCCATTGAAGCTTAGCACTGCTTTTGTCACGTGTGAGCGCGGAAGTTGCAGGGGCGTGTGCGGCCCCTGATCCCGGAGGCCGCCATGGCAAGCACCGCGAAGGTTCGTGCGTGGGAAGAGGAGTTCGACCGCTGGCTCGAGCCGTTCCTGGAGCGGCTGGGGCGGGCCGAGCAGCGACACTGGGCGCCCATCTATCTGGAGGGGCTTCTCTCGCCGGGCGAACGCAAGAGCGTGACCCGGCTGGCGGAGCGGGTGGCGCCGGGCGAGTCGCAGCAGCTTCACCACTTCGTGAGCATCTCGCCGTGGGATCCGGCGCCCCTGGAGGAGAGCCTGGTGGTGGAGGCGAACCGGCTGGTGGGCGGGCCGAAGGCCGTGCTGATCATCGACGACACGGCGCTGGTCAAGCAGGGCACGCACTCGGTGGGCGTGGCGCGCCAGTACTGCGGCGAGCTGGGCAAGCGGGCGAACTGTCAGGTGCTGGTCTCGCTCACGCTGGCCGAGCGCGAGGTGCCGGTCGCGCTGGCGCTCCGGCTCTACCTGCCCGAGGCGTGGGCGGCCGATCCGGTACGCTGCCGCAAGGCGGGTGTGCCGGAGGGAGTGGGCTTTCGGACCAAGGGCCAGATCGCGCTCGCCGAGCTGGACCGGGTGCGTGCGGCCGGAGCCCGGTTCGGCTACGTGCTGGCGGATGCGGACTATGGCTCGGCGGCGGAGTTTCGGAAAGGGCTCAGCGAGCGCGGTCTCGTCTACGCCGTCGGGATCCTTGCGACGCAGTTGGTCTATCCGGCGGACGTCTCGCTCGTGTGGCCACAGCCCGAGCCGAGCGGCGGTCGGCCGAGACGTCATCCGACGACGACGGCCGAGCCCGTGAGCGCCGAGGCCATGATCGAGGGGCTCGGCGAGCGGGCGTGGCGACGCGTCAGCTGGAGACGAGGCAGCAAGGGGCGGCCGCTCTCGTGCCAGTTCGCCGCGGTGCGCGTGCGGGTGGCCGACGGACCCAGAGCGGCCAAGGGTCGGCACCTCCCCGGAGAGGAGGAGCTCTGGCTGGTGTGCGAGCGACGCGCGCGGGGTGAGAGGAAGTACTACCTCTCCAATCTTCCGGCCACGGCTTCGCTCCGAGAGCTGGCCAGCGTCATCAAGGCGCGCTGGGTCTGCGAGCAGGCGCACCAGCAGATGAAGCAGGAGCTCGGGCTCGATCACTTCGAGGGCCGCAGCTGGAGAGGTCTTCACCACCACGCACTCCTCAGCATGATCGCCTTTGCGTTCCTGCAGCACCTCAGACTCGGGGGAAAAGCGCGCGCCGGCTGAAGCGGGCCGCGCCTCCGCCCAAGCCCAGCCTGCCCGAGATCAGGCGCCAGCTCGTGCTCACAGCGATCTTGAACGTCATCCGCTTACGCTGCCCGTACTGCCATGAACCCGTCACCCGATATCCAAGCGGAATGACCTGACAAAGCAGTGCTAGACCGCTCGACCGGCCGCCTCGCTCCGCCTGGAGCTCGGCGGCCTTCCGTGAGGATGAGCGTGGTCTCGCGGTCGGTGACGATCCCGTCCGTGTCCGAGGCCATCGGCGAAGCGTTCGCGCCCGCTACGCGATGGACGCCTCGTAGATGCTCTGGATCGCCTCGTCGAGCACCTTGTTGAACTCCTCGTCGGTCTGACTCACGTGCAGACCTTCCGTGAGCGCGCGGGAGAAGCTCGCCACAATGCCGGGGTTGCGGGCCAAACGCGCGTTCGCCTCCTCGCGGGTGTAGCCGCCAGACAGCGCGACGACCCTGAGCACCCGTGGATGCTCCACGAGCTCCTTGTAGAAACCATCCTCCTCCGGCAGCGTCAGCTTGAACATCACGTACTGGCCCTCGGGGATGGTCTCGAGCCCTTCGAGCAGGTACTTCTTGAGCAACGCCTCGGCCTCCGCCTTATCCGGGGCGTGGATGTCCACCTCCGGCTCGAGGATGGGCACGAACCCGGCGGCGAGGATCTTGTGCGCGTACTCGAACTGCTGGTCCACGATGGCGCGGATCCCCTTCTCGTTCGCGCGCTTGATCACGGAGCGCATCTTCGTGCCGAAGATCCCCTTCTCGCGCGCCCGCTCGAGCAGCTGGTCGAGGTCCGGGATCGGCTTCATCAACTGCACACCGTCCTGCTCGGGGGCGAGGCCCTTGTCGACCTTGAGGAAGGGGACGACACGCTTGACCGACCACAGGTAATCGGCGCTCCCGCGGCCCTCGATCTCGCGCTCCATCGTGTTCTCGAACAGGATGGCGCCGATGATCCGATCCCCGTCGAACGCGGGGCTCGTGATGATGCGCGTCCGCATCTCATGGATGCGGTCGAACATCTCCTGCTCGTTCGAGTACGCGTCCTCGCCGACACCGTACAACTTCAGCGCCTTCGGCGTGCTGCCGCCGCTCTGGTCCAGAGCAGCGATGAAGCCGTCGCCGGAGCGAATCTTCTCGAATTGTTCCTGGTTCATGACCCCCTCCTGGTCCGTTGCTCTACGCCCGGGCCGGGACCGGATCGCGGCCGCGGCCGTGTGCGCGCCGCATGGTTCGAGATTGCCGGTTCGGGCGCGACAAAGCAAGGGGATTGGCCGCGTTCGCACGGATCCGCCGCCACGGGATCCGGGCGTAGACCTGCTCCCCGCCCGGACCCGGGGCAACGGCGGGCCCCGCCGTGACCACGAACGCCGCCAGCGCCCGGCGGGCCGGGACCGGCGCCCGGCTCCCTGGTCCGTGAACCCTGGTCGAAGCGGCGGGAGGCGTACGAGCCTCCGACGGTTCCTATACCCCGTCCCCTCCTCCGAGCGCCGCCGCGAGTTGCCAAACCGGATCCCGGGGCCGACTATGTCCGGCCACACGGAGATACCGGCTCCGGCGCCGGCGATCGCCGGACGAGAGGCGGTCACGGTCCCCGGCGACATGGCCGGGGAAGGAGGGCAGTCGATGAGACATGGAGTGAGGCAGGCGCTGGCCCTGATCGCGGTGCTTGCTGCGGTGCCGCCGGCCGCGCGTGCGCAGGAGCAACCGGACCCGGCCACGCTCCTGCCGCAGCCGATCCTGGATCGGATCGCGGACGAGGTCTCGGGCGCCGTGGCGATGCGCCACGTCTACGAACTGGGTGCGTACGAGGGGAAACGCTATGAGAGCGAGTACCGCGACACGTACTTCGAGACGGAGTACGTGGCGCGGATGGCCAGGGAGTACGGCCTCTCGGACGTGCACGTCGTGCGGTTCGAGGCCAGCCCCCAGTGGCACGCGCGGCGTGGCGAGCTCTGGCTGGAGACGCCGGTGCGTCGCCTCCTGATCTCACACCGCGACGTGCCTGCGGCGCTCGTGCCCGGCTCGGCCTCGGCCGATGTGACCACGGAGCTGGTCTACATCGGCCGCGGCACCCGGCCGAGCGACTACGAGGGCAAGGATGTCCGCGGCAAGATCGTCCTCACGACGGGGCCGATCGCGGCGGTCGTGCAGCCGGCCGTCGTCGAGCGGGGAGCGATCGGGATCGTGAGCACGCACAACGCCCTGGGCAAGGCGATCGACCGGCCGGACCTGATCTCGTGGACGCGGGTCCCGCAGCCCGCCGACGGGCCCCGGATCTTCGCCTTCGCGCTCTCGCACCGCCTCGGCCAGGAACTCATCGATCTCGTGGAGCGCGGCCCCGTCCGGGTCCGGGCGGTCGTGGAAACGGAGATCTTCCAGGACGTGACGCACCAGGTCACGGTCGCCACGATCCCGGGCGACGGCTCGACCGATGAGGAGATCGCCTTCATCGCTCACCTCTTCGAGGGGGTGACGAAGCAGGGCGCCGGCGACAACGTCTCCGGCAGCGCGACGATCCTGGAGGTCGGGCGCGCGTACAAGCGCTTGATCGATGAAGGCGTCCTCCCGCGCCCGCGGCGCACGATCCGCTTCCTGTGGGTCCCGGAGTTCGTGGGAACGGTTCCGTACTTCCAGGCGAACGCGGACTGGGTCGCCCGCCTGCTCGCCGGGATCAACATGGACATGGTCGGCGCCTCGCTCGTGGAGAACAAAGGGAACCTGAAGCTGTACCGGACGCCGGCTTCGCTCCCGACGTTCGTGAGCGACGTCGCGCAGCAGTTCATGGAGTACGTCGGCGAGACGAACCGGGAGAAGGTCCACAACCGCCGGATCGCGTACGCCTTCTCGCGTCCGATCATCGATCCGACGGGCTCCCAGGATCCGTTCTACTACCACATCGAGAAGTTCTACGGCTCGAGCGACCACGTCGTCTTCGGCCAAGCGGGGGTACCGTTCATCTTCTTCAACCACTGGCCGGACGCGGTCTATCACTCGAGCCAGGACCGGCCGCGGAGTCTCGACCCGACCCAGTTGAAGCGGACGGCGTTCATCGGCGTCGCCACGGCGGCGATCCTGGCCGGCGCGGGCGCGGACGACGTGGGGAAGCTGGCCGCGCTGACGGCGGGCTACGCCAGCGAGCGGGTCGGCCGCCAGGTCCGCGAGGGCATCCAGCAGATGGCCGCTGCCGGGCCGTCGGAGCTGTTCGCGGCCTACCGGGAGGCGAGGAACGCGGTCGAGCAGGCGTACCTCCGTGAGCGCGCGGCGATCCGGTCCGCCTCGAGCGTCGCGAAGGGCGACCGTCGTGCCGCGTCCGTGGCGGAGGCGGTGGCCGACCGGTTCTATCGCGGTCTGAACAACGACCTGGCGCGGATCGATGAAGCGTACCGTGTGATCGCGGAGGCGCACGGCGTCCCGCTGGCGAAGGCGTCGATGAGCGCTGCGGAGCGGGAGGCCTCGCGTCTGTACCCGCGGCTGGTTTACGAGGGAGTGCTGCGGCCCACCAGCGCGCGGAGCGACAAACTCCGTGGCTTCCATGCACAGGAGGCCCTCTGGTTCGCGGACGGCACGCGCTCCGTCCTCGAGATCCGGAACGCGATCTCGGCGGAGCTCGGGCCGGTCCCGGTGGAGGATGTGCGGGCGTTCTTCGAGGATGCCGCGTCGCAGGGCATCATCGAGCTGAGGCGGCGGTAGCGGGGCGCGTCCGGGAATCCTCTGGCAGGGGCGGAGGCGCCGCCCGGACGGGCGAGGGCGAGGGTCTCGTTCGAGCAGGCCCTCGCCCTTTTCGTCGCCCGATCGGAGCCGTTGCGCACCGCGCGTCGAAGGGAGCCCCCTCGCTCCGTAGCGCTAGACCGGCAGGCCCATGCGCTGGCCGTCGTAGCCCTGGAGCGCTTCGACCTGGGCCCGGGTGCCGGGGCGGCGCAGGATGTCGAGCAGCGCGCCGACGGCAGGCAGGTCGAGGAAGTGGTTGGGCACGATCAGTTCGTACTCCTCTCGACGGAGCGGGAGGACGTCGAGTCCCCACGCCACGCCGGCCGCGCGGATGCCCACGCCCACGTCGGCGGCGCCGGAGGCCACGATCTCGGCGACGGCGAAGTGGCTCGTGGCACGCGTGTCGTAGCCCGCGATCGAGGAAGGATCGATCTGCGCCGCCGCCAGCGCTTCGTCCAGCAGCATGCGGCTGCCGGAGCCCTCCTCGCGGTTGATGATGCGGATGTCCGGGCGCGCCAGGTCGGCGGGGCCGCCGATCCGGGTCGCGTCGCCCGGACGGAGCAGGAGTCCCTGCTCCCAGACGGCGAAGGCGATGCGCGTGCAGGGGAACGGGACGATCTCCCGGATCCAGCGGGCGTTCCCTTCGCCCGTCATGGGGTCCCGCAGGTGCGCACCCACGACGTGCGCCTCGCCGCGCGCCAGCGCCGCGAGCGCGCCGACGCTGCCCCGCTGCGTCCAGGTGACCTCGATCCCCCGTTCGCGCCGCAGCGCCTCCACCACGATGCCGAAAGCGGGGTCGCAGCCCATCACGACCAGCTCCGAAGGCGGCGGGGGATCCGGCAGCAGGCGGACTGCGATCGTTTCGCCATCGACCAGTCCGGCGACCACGCCGTCCGCGGGTGGCGTGGGGCGGTGCGCCTCGTCCACCGGATGGGCGACCCAGCGGCCCGCGATGGAGGTGAGGCGGACCCGGCGGCCTGGAGCGGCGGGCGTGCTCCCCGCCCAGGCCGCGAGGCGCTCGGCCGCGGGTCGACCGGGCAGCCGGAACAGCTCCTCGACGGTGCGGCCCAGCGCCTGGGCGAGGCGGAGGGCGACCTCCGTGGACGGCACCGCCGTGCCGGCTTCGATCGCCGCGTAGCTCTGGCGGGAGATGCCCGCGGCCTCGGCCATGCGCGCCTGGCTCCAGCCGAGGCGCGCTCGTTCGGCGGCGAGCGTGTTGTCGAGGCGCGTGGTCCGTGTACTCATACGATGCGCACGACAGCCCCGTCGTTACAGCGATGGCTGGTCTTCCCGCTTCCGCGCGTTGCGGGCCGCTGCGTCGTCCGGCTGGACGCCGATCTCCGTTGCCTTCACGGCGACCCAGACGCGACTCCCCTGATGGAGGCCGAGCTCGTCCGTCGCCTCCCGTGTCACTTCGACGGCGAGAGGGAGCGGCGGGCCGGTGAGCAGCCGGACGCGTGAGCCCAGCGGCTCCAGACGTTCGAGCGTCGTCTCCCAACAGTTGCGCGGGCTCCCTTCCGGCGGCGTTCGGTGCACCGAGACGGCGTTGGGCCGGATCGTGAGCAGCACGGGGCCCTCGATCCCGGTGTCCGCAATGTGCAGCACGTGCGTACCGACAGCGACCTCGCCGCGCGATGCGTTGCCGGCGAGCAGGTTGCACCCGGCGAGGTCGGCGGCGTACGGGGTCCGGGGGCGCAGGAGGATGTCCTCCACGGTGCCGCTCTGCGTGATCTCGCCGGCTTCGATGATGCAGATCTCGTCGGCGAGCAGGAACGCCTCGGTGGGATCGTGGGTGATCAGGAGCCGCGGGCCCTCGAACTGCTGGAGGTGCTGCGCGAGCGTCCTGCGCAGCCGTGTGCGCATCGTGATGTCGAGCGCGGCGAGCGGCTCGTCGAGCAGCAGCAGGAGCGGGTCAGCGGCGAGGGCGCGGGCGAGCGCGACACGCTGGGCCTGCCCGCCGGACAACTCGGGGGGCCTGCGGTGCTCCAGACCTCCGAGATCGAGGCGTTCGATCCACTGCCGCGCCCGGACCAGCGCAGCTCTACGCCCGACGCCCCTGCTGCGCGGCCCGAAGGCGATGTTCTCGATCACCGCGAGGTGCGGGAACAGGAGGAGGTCCTGGAAGACCACGCCTACACGCCTCCGTTCCGGCGGCACGAACACGCCCCGCTCCGGGCAGTCGAGGAGGACACCCGCCAGCTCGATGCGGCCGGCGTCCACCGGCAGCAGGCCCGCGATCGCCTCGACCACGGTGGACTTGCCCGCACCGTTGGGGCCGAGCAGCGCGACCGTCCGGCCCGGCAGGACCGACAGCCGGATGCGGAGCGTGAAGCGCTCCGACCGCCGGACCGCGAAATCGGCTTCCAGACCCGCGGTGCTCACAATGGCCTCCACCAGCGGTCGCGCAGCGCGATCAGCACGAGCAGCGAGACGACCACCATGACCAGGCTGATGGCGACGGCGGCATCCCGGTCGCTCTCCAGCGCGACGAAGACCGCGAGCGGCAGCGTCTGCGTCCGTCCCTGGAGGTTGCCCGCGAAGGTGATGGTCGCGCCGAACTCGCCCAGCGCCCGCGCCCAGGTGAGGACCGTGCCCGCGACCAGTGAGGGCGCGATCATCGGCAGCGTCACACGTCGCATCACGGTCCAGCGGCCGGCGCCGAGCGTGGCCGCGGCTCCCTCGTAGCGCCGATCGAGGTTGCGGAGAGCGCCCTCCACCGTGATGACCAGGAACGGCATGGCGACGAACGTCGTCGCCACGACCACGCCCCAGGTCGAGAAGGGCAGCAGCAGGCCCGTCGCCTCGTACAGCGGCTCTCCCACCAGACCGCGCCGGCCGAACGCGAAGAGCAGCGCCGCTCCGCCCACCACCGGCGGGAGCACCAGAGGTAGCGTCACCATGCCGCGGACCAGCGATCGGCCCGGGAACTCGGCGCGAGCCAGCAGCCACGCCAGCGGCACGCCGAGAAGCAGGCTGATGCCGGCCGCGGACAGAGAGGCGATGAGCGAGAGCCGGAGCGCGTCCGTCACGATGTCGCTGGTGAGGAGCACGGGCAGGTCCCGCCAGGGCGTCCGCGCCAGCAGACCCGCGAAGGGCAGCAGGAACAGCGTGAGCCCCAACCCGGCGGGGAGCCAGAGGAGGACGGGGAGGCGCGCGGCCGACCGTCGCCTTCGAGACACCCGTTCGGTCACGGTGCGGCGAAGCCGTGTTCGCGCAGGATCGCCTGCCCTGCGTCCGACAGCACGAACGCGACGAACGCCGCGGCCGCCCCAGGGTTCGGCGCGCCGGCCAGGACGGCGATCGGGTACTCGGCCACGACGTTGTGCTCCTCCGGGATCTCGATGCCTTCCACGCGGCCGCGGCTCGCGATCACGTCCGTGACGTAGGTGACGCCCGCGTCCAGCTCGCCGAGCTCGACACGGGTGAGCAGCGCCCGCACATCGGGCTCGTACGTGTCCACCGACGCGACCACGCCCGCCCGGGCCAGGGCGCGCCGCGCGAACGCGCCGCACGGGACCTCCGGGGCGCACAGGCCGAGGAGCAGCTCCGGGCGCGCGAAGTCGCCCAGTCCGCGGACGCCGGCCGGGTTGCCCTTCGGCACCGCGATCCGGAGCGCATTGCGAGCGAAGATCCGCGCCTCGCCGGCCACACCTCCGGCGGCCACCACGGCGTCCATGTTGGAGATGTCGGCGGACGCGAACACGTCCACGGGCGCGCCCTCCAGGATCTGCGCCCGGAGCAACGAGCTGCTGGCCAGGTTCAGCACCACGTCTACGCCCGCGTTGGCGGCTTCGAACGCCAGCGCGATCTCGGAGAACGCGTCCCTCAACGACGCCGCCGCCGAGATCAGGACCTTGCCCTGGAGGGCGGGCCCGGCGCCCCCATCGCCCCCCCGACTCGCGGGTGCGTCCGCGTCCGGCTGGCCGCACGCCAACGCCGCGGCCGCGACCGCGGCCAAGACGAGCGCTCGCAGCATCGGGGCAGGATGTAATGTTTACCTGCCATCGTGTCAAGCTGAACTGCTCTTGGCCTGCCGGGTCGCGAGCGCTGGTGCGCGGCTCGGCGGGCGGCGCGGGAACATAGGGCGAAGGCGAGGGTTTGGCAGGCCGGGACACGATGGCGACGGAACACCCAACGAGGGACGGGATCGCCATGGCTGAGCGGACGCTGATCGACCTCAGTCACGTCATCGAAGCCGGAATGACGACGTATCCCGGGCTTCCCGGGCCGGTGGTCTGCGACTTCCTGAGCCGGGAAGCGTCGCGGGCACGCTACGCCGACGGCACCGAGTTCCAGATCGACCGGATCGAGATGGTGGGCAACACCGGCACGTACCTGGACAGCCCGTTCCACCGGTTCGCGGACGGAAAGGACCTGGCGGAGCTGGAGCTGGCAGCGGTCGCGGAGCTGCCGGGACTCGTCGTGCGGGTCACGGAGCTGGACGGCCGCGCGATCCCGCGTGCGGCGTTCGAGCCGTTCGACGTGCGGGGCAAGGCGGTGCTGGTCCACACCGGCTGGGCGCGTCACTGGGGCACGAGCCGCTACTTCGAAGGGCATCCGTTCCTGAGACCGAAGACGCGGCGCTGTACCTCCGCGACGGCGGCGCGGCGCTCGTCGGCGTCGACTCGCTGAACATCGATGACACGGCCGACGGCCGCCGGCCCGTCCACACGACGCTGCTCCGCGCGGGCATCCCGATCGTCGAGCACCTGCGCGGGTTGGAGCAGCTTCCGGTGGAGGGCTTTCGCTTCTCGGCGGTGCCGATCAAGGTGCGTGGGATGGGCTGTTTCCCGGTGCGTGCGTACGCGAGGCTCGAGCGTCGAGTGTGAGGCCGTCGCACGATCGGTGATGGCAGCGGCTCGACGGCGCGATCGAGCCCAAACGTTGCGATGGATCGCGAATCATCGCAGTTTCCAGGCCGAGCGCGTCATCCCGTGCGGTCGGCGCTCGATCCACGGCCCTCACAGGAGTCGGGGCCGCTCCGACCACCATCCGGCGATCGAAGAGCAATCGAGACCTCCAACGCAAGGACGATGGACGGAACGATCTCCCGCTTCATGACGCGGCACTTCCGCCACTTCAACGCGGGCACACTCGTGGAGGCGGCGGAGGCGTGGCGTCGGCACCTGGATCGTGGCGGCAAGATGCTGGTCTCGATGGCCGGCGCGATGAGCACCGCCGAGCTCGGGATCTCGCTGGCCGAGATGATCCGGCAGGACAAGGTTCACGCCATCTCGTGCACCGGCGCGAACCTCGAGGAGGACATCTTCAACCTCGTCGCCCACGACAAGTACGAGCGCATCCCGGACTGGCGGAACCTCGACGCGGAAGACGAGCTCCGGCTGCGCAAGCGCAGGTTGAGCCGGGTCACCGACACCTGCATCCCCGAGGAGGAGGCGATGCGCCTCGTGGAGTCGGTGATCATCGAGGACTGGATCGAGGCGGATCGCGCGGGTGAGCGATACTTCCCGCACGAGTTCATCTACCGGATCCTGCGTCGCGGCGCGCTGGAGCAGCACTACCGGATCGACCCCGCCGACTCCTGGGTCCTCGCCGCCGCCGAGCGCAACCTGCCGATCTTCGTTCCCGGCTGGGAGGACTCGACGCTGGGCAACGTCTACGCGAGTCTCGTGATCCAGGGAAAGGTCCGGAACCCGCACACGGTGCGTACCGGCGTCGAGTACATGGCCGAGCTGGCCTCGTGGTACACCCGCGCGGCGGAGACCGCCTCGATCGGCTTCTTCCAGATCGGGGGCGGGATCGCGGGCGACTTCGCGATCTGCGTGGTCCCGATGCTCGAGCAGGACCTCGGCATCTCGGACGTGCCGCGTTGGGGCTACTTCTGTCAGATCTCCGATTCGACCACGAGCTACGGCTCCTACTCCGGCGCGGTCCCCAACGAGAAGATCACCTGGGGCAAGCTGGACGTCGACACGCCGAAGTTCATGATCGAGTCGGACGCGACGATCGTGGCGCCCCTGATCTTCGCGTACGTGCTGGGCTGGTAGGGCGGCGCTGGGAGCGCTGCGGCGGCGGGATCGGAGCGCCAGGGTATCGGCTGGCGCCCGTCCCGCTGTGCCTGTTTCGACACCAGGCACTCGCGTCTGAACCGGCCGTGCGCGAGCGCGGCCTGCGGCGTGCCGAGGGTCGGCGCGAGGGGCGCGAGGCCAGTGCCCGCCGGAAGGTGAACCCGTACCGGCTCCGCCAGTTGGAGCGGCGTCGGGACGACGTGCTGGCCGAGATCGAGGCGGCGGAGCGTCGCGTCGCGGAGATCGACGCGACGTTCGCCGATTCGGAGTACTACGGGTGGACGCCGGTCGAGCAGGTGCAGGCGCTCCAGCGGGAGCGAGAGGCGCTGGTCCAGCGGGTCGAGCTTCTGCTGCGGGAGTGGGAGGGGGTGGAGCAGGAGCTGGCGGCGTCTGCAGGGTAGTTCACGCGCAGCTCCGTCCGCATCGAGTCCTCGCCGGACCGATCGATCGCGATCCTCGGATCGTTGGCGTTCACGGAGGTGTCGGCCAGCGGCAATCCGAAGGCGAAGCCCAGGTACGGAGCGTTCTCGGGCTTGAGTGTGAGGGACGCGCCGAAGGTGTTGGCGAGGACGTCGATCCTCGCCCAGGAGCTCGTGTCCCAGGTCCTGCGCTTGCGCGAACGGCGCCGCACGGAGCGACGCGCGGAGCAGGAGCGCGGCGAGGCGTGTGGGGCGGAGGGCGCACGCGAGGCGGCGGCCCGCCGGGTGGCGCCGGACGGGCAGCGCGGGTATCGCGTCGGGGTTGCGCCTCGGCATCTCACCGTGCCTTGCCGCTTCGAGGGGCGTGACGCGCGGTTCCTGTCGCAAGGCGCGCCGCCGATCCGCCGTGAGGGCGACGCAAGCGGAGTGCCCTGGCCGGCCGTGGCCGGTGTATCCGCCGGGGCTGTGGGAACCAGGGGCGGCTGACCCGCGTATCCTCCGGTGGTATGCTCCACCGCACGGCTCGGCAACGCTGGCGCCGCGCACTGGTTGTGCTGGTGACGATCCTCGGCCAGTTCGCCGTGACCGGGATGGCCGCCGGGGCGCAGTGCGTCCGGGCGCGGGGCGCGGCGGTGGCGGTGCTGGAGACGGGCGCCGCTGCCGGGCTGCCCGGCGGAGCCGGGGCGGAGGAGCCCGCTCCTGGCGGCCGCTCGACCGACGGGCCAGCGGGACCCGGGTCGCTGCCGTGCACGACGCTGGTGTTCGTTCGGCCAGCCCCGGAGGCCGAGCGACCGCTGGCTGCGGAGTCCCACGGCCCGATGCCGCACGACGAGGTCGCGCCGAAGGGGATTGCGACCCCCCCACCGTACCACCCTCCTCGCGCCTGAGCACGCCAGCGGTCCACCGGACCGCAGCCTCGACGCTCGCAGCACGAGATGGAGAGCCGGCGCCTGCTCATGGGAAGCCGGCTGTGGCGTGAACCTGGACGCAGTGGACCATGGCAGCGAAGCGACGCTGGCCGAGGATCGCTCTGGAGGCGGGGTTCTGGATCGTCGTCCTGGGGTTCCTCGGCTACAGGATCTGGCCGCAGTTCGCGGCCGCGCTCGGCGTGGGTGCGGGTGGCACGGCTGCCCCGGACGTTCGGGTCGAGACGCTGGGCGGCGAGCAGGTCTCGCTCCGTGAGCTCCGGGGGCAAGTCGTCCTGGTGAATTTCTGGGCGACGTGGTGCCCGCCCTGCCGCTACGAGATGCCGGGGTTCCAGCGCACCTACGAAGCGTACCGGGACCGGGGCTTCACCATCCTCGGCCTCTCGGTCGACCGCGCCGGCAGGCGAGTGGTCGAAGAGTTCCTCGAGGAGCGCGGGATCACGTACCCTGTCGCGATGGCGACGGCCGAGGCGACACGCGCCTTCGGGGCCGGGACCATGCTCCCCACGTCGTTCCTGATCGACGCGACGGGCCGCATCCGTCACACGGTGAAGGGCGTCTTCCTGGAGACGGCGCTCGTGCCCGCGGTCGAGCGGCTGCTCGCCGAGCGAGATGCAGAGGAGGCGGCGCCATGACCGACGCCAGCCCCGTCTCGCTCGGCCTCGCCTTCCTTGCCGGGCTGGTCTCGTTCCTCTCGCCGTGCGTGCTGCCGATCGTGCCGAGCTACGTCTCGTTCGTGACCGGGCTCACGCTCGATGAGCTCCGCGCGCACGGCGGGGCTGCGGCGCGCCGGCACGCCGCGCTGAACGCGGGGCTGTTCATCCTGGGCTTCTCCGTCCTGTTCATCGCGCTCGGCGCATCGGCCTCCGCGCTCGGAGCCGCGGTCACCCGGGCGCTGCCGCTGCTGCAGCAGGTCGGCGGCGTGGTCATCGCCTTGTTCGGGCTCTACCTGCTCGGCGTCCTGCGGATCTCCGCGCTCATGCGCGAACGGCGCATCCAGCTCGCATCCCGGCCAGCCGGCGCGCTCGGCTCCATCGCGGCGGGCCTCGCGTTCGGCGCCGGCTGGACGCCGTGCATCGGCCCTGTGCTGGCGTCGATCCTGCTCTACGCCAGCCTGGAAGCGACCGCGCCCCGCGGAATGATGCTGCTGGCCGCCTACGCTCTGGGACTGGGCGTCCCGTTCTTCGTGACGGCCGTCGCTCTCAACGCCTTCCTCACACGCACGCGCTGGTTGCGCCGGTGGATGCTGCCCCTGCAGCGTGTGATGGGCGCATTCCTGATCATCCTCGGTGTCCTGCTGTTCACCGGCCGCTTCGCCGTGCTCTCTTCGTTCCTTGCCGGCTTCGGCCAGGTGATCGATCTGGAGGTTGCGCCATGACGTTCCCAGCCCTGTCCCGCGGCGCCGTGCCCGCAGCGCTGCTCGCTCTCACCGTCGTCGCGGCCTGCGGCCGGGAGCGGCCGTCCGCGGCCGAGAGTGGAGGCGCCGCAGCCGCGTCGGCGCTCGACCAGCAGCTCGGATCCTTCGGAATGGTCAATCCGGCCGCTGCCGGGCACGTGCGCGGCGCGGCGGACGCGCCGGTCACGGTGATCGAGTTCGGCGACTTCGGCTGCCCCTATTGCGCCCGGTTCGCCCTGGAGACCTACCCGACGCTGCACCGCGAGTACGTCGAGACCGGCAAGGTCCGGTGGCTCTACGTGCCGTTCGTCATGGGCACGTTCCCGAACGGAGAGGAGGCCACGCGGGCGGCCGAGTGCGCGACCGAGCAGGGCGAGGACGCCTTCTGGGCGATGCGCGACCTGTTGTATCGGCGGCAGGATGAATGGAAGCGCACGGACGACCCCGAGACGGTGTTGGGCCGGTATGCGGCGGACGTGGGGATCGATACCGAGCGGTTCAGCTCGTGTTACCGCGAGAACCGCTCCCGTCTGCGCGTGATGGCGGGCAATGCCCTCGCCGCCCAGAACGGTGTGCGCGGCACGCCGACGTTCTTCATCAACGGCATCCGGGTGCAGGGCGCGCTCCCGCTCGACCGGTTCCGGATGGTCCTGGACGCGATGCTGCCCTGACCGGCCCGGGGTGCCGGCCCCTGTTCATTGCCGAGCTCGAGCGCGTAGATTCCCCGGCCGACGGGATCGGCCGGGGAGACCCGGCCGGGCGATGCTGCAACCTCCTCCCCGCATTGACCATGCTCCGTCTCCGCAGACTCTCGTTCGTGGTCCTGGTCTTCGCCGCCTCGGCCTCGCCCGCGTGGGCGCAGTCGGCCGCGCCGGCGGCGTCCGCGCGGGCGGCCGACCCCTTCGCCAGCCTCGACGCGTACATCGAGAAGGCGCGCAGGGACTGGCAGGTCCCCGGACTGGCGATCGCCATCGTCCGGAACGACTCGGTGATCTTCGCCCGCGGCTACGGCGTCCGCGAGTACGGCAAGAACGAGCCCGTGGACGAGCACACGCTGTTCGCCATCGCGTCCACGAGCAAGGCGTTCACCGTCGCGGCGCTCGGCATGCTGGTGGACGAGGGCCGGATCCACTGGGATGACCCGGTGCGCAAGCACCTCCCGGACTTCGAGCTCCAGGACCCGTACGTCACGCGCCACGTCACGATCCGCGATCTGCTGACGCACCGGGTGGGCGTGGCGCGCGAGGACAACGTGTGGATCGCCTCGCCGTTCGACCGGCGGGAGATCATCCGTCGGCTGCGCCACCTGGACCAGGTGAACAGCTTCCGCCACGGCTACAGCTACAACAACCTGATGTACATGGTCGCGGGCGAGGTCGTGGCGGCGGCGGCGGACACGAGCTGGGACGCGTTCGTCGAGGAGCGGCTGTTCCGGCCGCTGGGGATGACGCGGACGACGTCGCGCTTCGACGTCGTGCAGACGCGGGACAACGTGTCCTCGTCGCACATCCTGTCCGACGGGAAGATCATCGTCATGGACCGGCGCAACTACGACGCGCTGGGCCCGGCCGGCTCCATCTTCTCGAGCGTGTGGGAGATGGCGCAGTGGATCCGGCTGCACCTGAACGGCGGGGTCTACGAGGGCAAGCGGCTGCTGAAGCGCGAGACGATCGAGGAGATGCACACACCCCAGGTCGTGATGCGGATCGACTCGGTCACCAAGCGCATGTTCCCGACGCAGAACTTCAGCGCGTACGGCCTCGGCTGGCGGCTGCAAGACTACCACGGCCGCAAGGTGGTGCAGCACACCGGTTCGGTGAACTACACGCGGACGCAGGTCGGGATGATCCCGTCCGAGGGGATCGGCGTCGTCGCCATAGCGAACCTGAGCTCGAGCGAGCTCCAGACGGCGCTCATGTACCGGGTCTTCGACCTGCTGCTGGGCCTGCCCGAGAGGGACTGGAGCGCCGAGTACCTGGAGCTGGAGCGGCGGTCGCGGGCGAGCGTCGCCGCGAGCGCTGCCCAAGCCGAAGTCAAGGCGGCGCAGCGCGGGCCTTCCCTGCCTCTCGAGGCCTATGCCGGGACGTACTCCGACTCTCTCTACGGCGACGTCACGGTGACGCTCGAGGACGGGCGGCTGGTGCTGCGCTACTCGCCCGACTACGTGGCGGACCTCGAGCACTGGCGGTTCGACACGTTCCGCGGCCGCTGGCGGACCCGCGGCTTCGGGCAGACGACCATGACGTTCGGCCTCGACTCGCGCGGGCGGGTGCGTTCGCTCGAGCTCCAGGGGTTCACCACGTTCCGCCGCCGGCAGTGATCGCGACGTCCACCACGACCACCTGCGCGCCTCCGCCCGCGCTCGTGGAGCTGCTCCGGGGTCGGCGGGTGGTGGTGCTCGCCGGTGCGGGGTGCAGCACGGAGTCCGGGATCCCGGACTACCGCGGGCCGCAGTCCGTGGGGCGTGTGCGCAAGCCGATGACGTTCCAGGAGTTCATGGGCAGCGACGCGGCGCGTGCCCGGTACTGGGCGAGGAGCGCCGTCGGCTGGCGACGCATCGCGACGGCCAGGCCGAACCCGGCCCACCGTGCGCTCGCGCGGCTGGAAGAGGGCGGCGTGGTGCGGGGCATCATCACGCAGAACGTGGATGGGCTGCACCACGCGGCGGGCAGCCGGCGGGTCGTCGAGCTGCACGGCTCGCTCTCGCGGGTGCGGTGCCTCGGCTGTCAGACCACCTTCTCGCGCGAGGCGTACCAGCGCAGGCTCGAGGAGCTGAATGCGGAGTGGGCGGCGCGGCTCGCGCGAGCGGCGGAGAGCGGCGCGTTGGAGATCAAGCCCGACGGCGATGTGGAGCTGCCCGCGTGGGCGCTCGAGGGGTTCCGGGTGCCCGGCTGCGAGGCGTGTGGCGGGATCGTGAAGCCCGACGTCGTCTTCTTCGGCGAGAACGTGCCGCGCGAGTGGGTGGACGAGGCGTGGCGTCTGTTCGAGGAGGGCGACGTGCTGCTGGTCGTGGGCTCGTCGCTCACGGTCTACTCCGGCCGGCGCTTCGTGCTCCGGGCGCAGCAGGACGGCGTGCCGGTCGCGATCATCAACATCGGCCCCACCCGCGCGGACGACGCTGCTGCGGTGAAGGTGGAGGGGCGCTGCGGCGAGGTGCTGCCGCGGCTCGCCGAGGCGTTGCTCGGGGCCGGCTGAGGGAGCAGCGCGTCGTGGCGAGGATCGGGATGTTCCGCCGGCGGTGGTCCGTGCCTCCTGCACTGCTGGCGGCCGCTCTGTCGGCGGTGGGGTGCGCCGCGCGGGGGGGGCCGGTCCCGGACGATGACGGGAGCAGCATGCAGACGATCGTCGACTCGATCCGCGCGGCGTACGACCTGCCGGCGCTGGGCGGCGCCATCGTCACCGCGGATGGCGGCTCCATCGCCGCCGTCTCCGGCGTACGCCGCGTGCCGGACGGGGCTCCCGTCACGCTGGACGACCTCTGGCACCTCGGCTCGAACTTCAAGGCGTTCACGGCGATGCTCGCGGCCACCGCCGTGGACCGGGCCGAGATCCGGTGGACGACGACGCTCGCGGAGGCGTTCCCGGAGCTCGCGCCGACGATGCTCGAGCCGTATCGCGGCGTGACGTTGCGCGACCTGCTCTCGCACCGCGCCGGCCTTGCCGCCGATCCGGAGTGGACGGCGATCTCGGGCCGGGACCGCCCGGAGCAGCGGCTGGCGGTGACCCGGTGGGCCGTCTCGGTCCCGCCCGCCGCGGCGTACGGCACCTACCTCTACTCGAACACGGGCTACATGGTGGCCGCCGCGATGCTCGAGCGCGCGATGGGCGAGACGTTCGAGCGCGCGATGGCGTCGCGTGTCCTCGAGCCGCTGGGCATCACCGATGCCGGCTACGGCGCGCAGGACGCGGGCGGCGCGGCGCAGCCCGTGGGGCACCAGTGGGTGGGCGGCCGCTGGGTCGGCCGGGAAGGGCTCGACAACCCGCCGGTCTACGCGTCGGCGGGCGGCGCGCACATGTCCATCGGGAGCTGGGCGCGGTTCATCCAGGAAGTGCTGCGCGTCGAGGCCGGCAACCCGACGATCGTCAACGCAGAGGCGGGGCGCGTGACCACGAGCGCCAACGTTCCGATGGACGGCTCGGACTCGTACGGCATGGGGTGGATCATCACGAGCCGGAGCTGGGCAGACGGCAAGACGCTGACCCACGCCGGCTCGAACACGGCGAACAGCTCGGTCGCGTGGCTCGCCCCGAACCGTGGCTTCGCCGTCCTTGCCGTGACCAACGCGTACGACCCCTCACAGAACAGCCGCACCTGGGAGGCGCTGGACGCCCTCTCGGCGCGGCTGTTGACCTACCACGCGACGGGGAGGTGAGAGGCCGCCGCGTTCCGCTCGACTTACTACGCGATCGGGATGTACGGGGCCGTCCGCGGCTCCTGGTTCGGCGCCCTCATTGGAGTCATCGCATGGACCTCGTGGCTCACGCCTTCGCCCGGCCGGTACCCGCTGGCGTCGAGCCCGGGGCGTCGAGCGCCCGTTGAGGCTCAAAAGAGCTGCGCCACGTCCGTCGCCAACTGCTCTGCCAGCGCGTTGTGCGTCGTCGTCGGGACCCGGGTCAGCTCGGTACGGATCAGGTACTCGGGCTGGCCGTCGGCGTTCGCGCGGCGGAGTAGCTCCAGAAAGCCTAGCGGTTGCTGCTTTCGATCCAGATACTCGACGCGCAACACCAGCTCCAGCCCCGCCACGTCCACGTCAGGCTTGTAATTGCCGATCCAGAGCCGGCGCAGCCGGTCCATGAAGTTGGCGAAGGTCTGGTCGGGCTGGTCGGGCGCATCCGGCGGCGTCCAGACTTCCTCGCCCGGGCTGGCGCCAACCGCGCGCTGCCTGACGTGCTCACGCCCGCCGGCCCGCACCACCGTCCGGGCGATGGCGCTCCGTTCGAAGGCGTGCAGTCGCCGCTCGGGCAGGCGGCTGGCCGCATCCTCGAGGAGCTGGACGATATGGCCGGCGAGCACGTAGACGTGCCCCGTCTCCGGGTCGAGCACGTAGCGATCGCTCAGCGCGTACACCCTGCCGCCGACCACGAGCGTGCGCTCGTGACCGCCGACGCGGACGGTGAGGTGCGTGGTGGAGTCGGTCAGGCCGTACTCGGAAAGCCGCTCGGCGGACGGGACACCGAGGTCGCGGCGCGCGCGGAGCGTGGTGAGCGCATCGACCAGGTCCTCGCCGAGCGCGCCCACGACGAACCGGCTCGTGTCCACGATCTCGGTGGGCTCCGTGGAATCGGGGTTGATACGGCGGTACGTGGACCACCTCCGGATGACCTGCGCCCAGAGGTATTCGTCGTCGCGCGCCCCGCGCCGCTCGATGTCCACGGCGAGGTTGTCGCCCTCGTAGCGGACCGCGGTGAACGCCTCGGTGGGTGCCTCCCAGATGACGATGCTGCCCCGATCCTTGCCCGTGGTGTCCTCACGCGCCCAGGTCTGGTACGCGAAGCCCAGCGCGATGAGCAGCAGCACCGCGTAGATGACGGGTTCCCTCGCCTTCATGACGCCACTCCTCCGCGCCGCCGGCGACGGCGCCAGACGCCGACGAGCCCCAAGGTGAGCACGAGGGCCGGCGCCCCCAGGATCGTCGAGTAGAACCAGAGCACGTCCTCGGCGCGGGTGTGCCGAATGGGGATGTCTTCCTCGGACTCGGCCACGCCCGCCAGCGCCTCCTCGCCGCCCAACCACTTGATGCCGTCCGCCACCAGCGCCGCGTTCAGGCCGAGGCTGCGGAGCACGGCATCCGTGAACAGCCCCGCGTCGGCGTAGACCAGGGCGCGCATCGGGCGGGCTCCGCTGGAGAGGGCCCGTTCGGGGTCGTCGGCGCTCGCCTTGCCCTTCGTGGCCTCGCCGGCCGCGACCTCCACTGCGGCCACCAGGTTGTACGAGCCGCGCTCCTCGAGACCCTCGTCGAACTCGAAGTTGCCGTTGCGATCGGCGAAGGTGGACGGCAGCGAGCGTACGATGAAGGTCGGGCGGGGCGCGTCACCCCTCGTGCCGCCGTCCCAACCGGCGCCGTCCGCGGCCGCCTCCTGGAGGTGGCCGGCGCCGACGAACAGCACCGCACCGCCGGGACGCGCGCGACTCGGCGTCGTTGTGGCGGCGTGCGCCGAGAAGCGGTTGGTCACGATCAGTCGCCGGTCCGAGTTGTTGCCGCGCTGCCGGAGGTGCTGCTGGTCGTCCACGAGGGTCTCGGCCACGTAGCGTACGCCCAGACGCGGGACGAGCGGCCCGAGGTCGAAGCCGCTCTCGGGATCGAGCGCGAGCAAGAGCGAGCCGCCGCCCGCCAGGTAGCGGTCCAGCGCGTCGAGCTCCTCGGCAAGGAACGGGCGGCGGGGCCCGAGGGCGATGACCATCGCCGCGTCGTTCGGCACCTCCCGGCCGAGACCCTCGGCCAGGCCGAGCGGCCGGACCTCGTAGTTGAGCAGGCGCAAGAGCTCCTGGAACGTGCCGACGCCGCCGAGGCCTTCGTCGGCGACCAGGTCCGCCGACGCGGTGTCGTTCAACTCACCGTGCCCGGTGGTCAGGTACGCGACACGGCGCTCGCGGAGCAGGGCCATGAGCCGCTCCTGCACCGTACGGTCGAGCGTGCGCAACGCCCTCCGCGCGGCGGGGAGTCCGGTGCCGAGCACGATGTGCTCCTCGCGGCCGCCGCTCGCGAGGACGACCGTGCCGTCCGCCGTCACCCGGTGCTCCTCGGCCAGACGCGGCGAGACGACCCGGTCGTGCTCCTCGATCGTGACGCGGCCGCTCGCGCGCGCCAGTGCCCGGAAGTACCGGAGTGCTTCGTCCTTGACCGGGTTCACTTCCGGGAAGAAGAGCAGCACCCGGAGCGGCTCGTCGAGTCCTTCGACCATCGCCGCGGTGGCGGAGCCCGGGCTCGAGGTGCGGAAGTAGCTGAGGTCGAGCGTGACGTCCCGCTCGGCGGCGATCCAGCCCGTCACGAGGAGGAACCCACCCGCGAGCGCGATCGTGAGGGCGGCCGTCGCGGTCTCGCGCACCCGCAGCGCTTCGAGGCCGGCGCCGGCGGCGCGGGCGTGCCGGTGCGCGCCGAGCGCGATCTGCGCGCCGAGCGCGGGGAGCAGCGAGACCGCGAGCACGGTCGGCCACAGCACGTGCAGCACGACCAGGTAGCGGCGACGCGCCGTGTCGTCGGCGAACTCGATGCCGAGCCAGCGCATGCCGTCCGTGCTCGAGATGAAGTAGAGCACGAGCGCGAGCACGCAGCCGGCGTAGGTGAGGAGAAGCAGCGTCTCGACCTCGCGTGCCTCACCCACGGCACTCCGACGGGATGCCACTCGCCAGGCGAGGCAGCCGAGCACGACCAGCGCGCCGAGCCCCGAGAGCACGGCGCGCGCCGGCGCGATCGTCTCGAACACTCGTTCGCCCAGGAAGAGAGAGACGAGGCCGGCCAGCAGCGCCCACGTGAGCCACCACGGCGCCGTCCGCGTCACTCCCATCGCTTCGCCTCCAGCACCTTGGTCGCGAGGAGCAGGAAGAAGAAGGTGATCGCCAGGTAGTAGAAGACGTCGCGCAGGTGGAGCACGCCGACCTGGAAGCCGGCGAAGTGGCGGCCGTGGATGGAGAGCCCGGCGATCACGCGCGAGAGCGGCGGGTCCAGCACGAAGCTGAGCGGCCAGAAGAGGAAGAGGGCGCCGGTCAGCGCCGCGCCGATCGCCGCGGCCAGCAGCGGGTGCCGTGTGAGCGAGGAGGCGAACACGCCGACCGCCAGTACCGCGCCGCCGATCAGGAAGAGGCCGAGGTAGCCGATCGCGATCTGCCCTGCCGAGATCTTGCCGTTGACCATGACCAGCAGCGGCATGTACAGCGTCAGTAGTGTAATGCCGCCGAGGAACGCGAAGGCCGAGAGGAACTTGCCGAGGACGATCTCGCGGTCGCGGACGGGCGAGGTGTTGAGGAGGACGAGGGTGTCGAGCTGCCGCTCCTCGACGAGGAGTCGCACCGACAGCGCGACCGCCGCGATCGCGACCAGGCCGCTCGTCGTCCAGAAGAAGCGGGACAGCACCTCGGCCGAGAGGCGCTCGCCGGCCGCGGGGCCGAGCGCCTGGGCATAGAAGAGCAGCCCGTCGATGAGCAAGACGGTGGCGGCCACGATCCAGCCCAACGGGCTCGCCAGGTACGCCGCCAGCTCACGCCGGAAGATGGTCCACGTCGCCCGCACGTCCCTGCACCAGCTCGAGGAAGATGGTTTCCAGCTTCTCTCGGCTCTCATCGAGCCGCACGACGTCGTGACCCGCCAGCACCAGCGCCCGGCAGACCTCCGCGCGCAGGTCCTCCTTGGCCTCGACGGTGAACACGACGACGCCGTCGCCGTCGGCGCGGGTGACGGCGCGCACGCCCTCGATCGCGCGCAGGCGGTCGGCCGCGCCGTCGCCGTCGCCCCGCACGGCGATCTCGATGCGCCGGGCGCCCAGGAGCCGCGCGGACAGCTCCTCTTCGGTGCCGTGCGCGATCACACGCCCGGCATCGAGCACCAGGAGTCGGTCACAGGTCTGGCTGATCTCGGAGAGGTTGTGGCTCGAGAGGAGCACCGTGTGGCGCTCCTTGAGCGCGCGCAGGAGGGCCCGCATCTCGACGACCTGGGCGGGGTCGAGTCCCTGCGTGGGCTCGTCCAGGACCAGGAGCTCGGGCTCGTGCACGATCGCCTGCGCCACGCCCACCCGCTGACGGTAGCCGAGCGAGAGGTTGCGCACGAGCTCGCCCCGAACCTCACCGATGTGCGTGAGCTCCTCGACTTCCGGGATGCGGCGCGCCAGCGCCTTCTCCTCCATGCCCCGGATGCGGCCGGCGAAGCGGAGGAACTCCGCCACGGTCATCTCGGGGTAGAGCGGCGGGATCTGGGGCAGGAAGCCGATCCGGCGGCGCACGGCGTGGGGCTCGCGCACCGCGTCGATCCCCGCGACCTCCAACGCGCCTGCCGAAGGACGCAGGTCGGTCGCCACGATCCGGAGCAGTGTCGACTTGCCGACGCCGTTGAGGCCGAGGATCCCGACCGTCTCGCCCCGGCCGATCTCGAACGACACCGGCCCCAGGGCGCGTTTGCCTCCGAAGTACTTGGTGAGTCCGGATGCACGGAGCATAGGCCTTGCCGCCAACGTACCGACGAAGGCGCCACGGTCTGCTCGTGACACCCACCGTGCCCGGGAGGTGGGTCGCCGCGCGGAATGTCGTGGATTGTGGAGTGTCGAAAAAGATAGCCCCGGGGGGCCGCGCGTCAACACTCGGCCGCGCGCAGGGGCTCTGCCGCACGGCGTGCGCGGCGAGGGAACGGGCCCCCGGCCCGCAGGGATGGAGGGCAATCCACCGGGCGGGGCCGACGGCTGCTGCTCGACCCGGCGGACGGTCTTCGGCGGCCCCGGCGCCGTCGGGCGGGCCGAGCGAGGCCGGCCCGCCTACTCGATGGCTACCCGGCCTCGGGCCCCCGGAACTCCCGCCCGGTTGCGGGGCGGAACGCCAGGTCGATGGCCAGCCAGATGGTGCGGGAAAACGGGTAGAAGAGGAGCGGCATGATGACCATCAACACGGCGCCCCCGTAGAGGACGAAGTCCCAGGGCACGTCGGGCCAGAGCGCGACGATGACGGCGAACATGAACGCGCAGAGCGCGAGCTCCGCCGTCACGAAGTTCAGTGTGAAGGCGCCGAGGAAGAAGTCGTTCTCTCCGCGGTCGAGGCGGAGGCCGCAGGCGAGGCAGCGCGGGCGCAGCCGGAACCAGGACTCGAACGCATTGCCCGCGTCGCAGTTGGGGCACCGCCGGCGCATCCCCCTCCAGAGGAGCAACCAGAGCCGGCGGGCGCTGAAGTCGCCCGCGGCGAGGCCGATCGTGGCGACGACGTCACGGGTGTCCGAGCTCATGCCCTCATTTACCCCGATCCGGCGGGGGCGGTGCCGGCGTTCGGGGGCGACGTCGCGCCGCGGGCGCGCCGGCCCCACGCCGAGCGCGCGCAGCGCTGCGGCGGCGCGGGACGGGCCGCGGCGCAGGCGGCGGCCGCGGCCAGGCCGAGGGGCGGAGGACGTAGCGGTCATCGGGTTGCCGTCCGCGAAACCAGGTTCCCGATCACGCGCGAGCGGAGGCGGCGACGGGCGCCAGGGAGCGCCCGCCAGCCGCGACCCACTGCCTTCCATTCGGCCTTGTCGGAAACCGGACGGAAATCGGATCAACGCGGATACGGCGTGAGGATCGGACGGCCCGCCGGTCGCCTGAGCGGTCGGCGCACCGAGCCCTGTGCGGAACTCGCCCTCGTACGCGATCCGTGCGGCGCGGATCTGGGGCTCGCCGTGATGGAGCACGCGGCGGAGCCGCGCGCGACGGGAGCGGGCAGACCGTGCCGCAGACCGTGTACCCCCGCGGGATCGTGGGCCGTGGGGCCGTTGCCGGGGTCCTCGCTCTGCGCCCCCGCTCAGTATCCCCAGGAGAGCGTGAGCCGGATCTGTCGCGGCTCGACGGGGGGGAAGTGCATGTCCTCGACGCCTCCGAGCGGCTCGCCGGGCAGACGCGACGCATAGAAGTACGCGATGTCCGCGTCCCGTGCGTCCAGCCGGTTCAGCACGCTCGCGCTGATCCTGAACGGCCCGCGGGTCCAGCCGATGTTGAGGTCGAGGAGGGAAGTCGCCGGCGCGCGGACAGACCCGTCCTCGGTCAGCGGATACTCGCCAAAGTGGCGGATCCGGAGGGCCGCGTGCGGCCCGGAGGCAAGCGGCTCCCACGGGATCCCGGCGGTGATCACCCGTTCGAGGGCGCCGGGGATTCGGTCTTCACCGGCGGTCAGTTCGTGGAACCGTGCGCGCGCGAACGAGGCGTCCAGCTCCACGCGGAGCTGGGGCAGGGGCCGCCAGAAGTTCGCCCAGGTCAGGCCGATGCGGCCGCTCGCGTCGCTCGGCTCGGTCGTGCCTGCATCGCCGACGAAGAGCAGCTCGCTCTCCAGCTCGACACCCCAGACGGCGAGTGTGGTGTGCCAGCCAGCGGCCGGCATGGCAAGGAACCCCACCTCGGCGCCACGGGACCGCGCCAGCGGATCCACGGGCTCCACCGCCTCGCCCGTCGCCGGGTCCACGGACTGGACCGTGCCGCGCCCCTCACGGCGAGACCTCGAAGAAGCGCACGCGCTTCGCCTTCTCCTGCGTGTTGCGCAGCGCCCACTCGCTCTCGAACAGCAAGAGCGGCGCGCCCCTGGCATCGCTGACCAGCGCGCAGCCGTAGCCCCGGGCAAGGTCGCGGATCTCCGCATCGTCGCCCTGGACCCAGCGCGCCGCGCAATACGGCAGCCGCGCGAGCTTCGCAACCACACCGTACTCGTGCTCCAACCGGTGCAGCAACACATCGAACTGGAGCTGCCCCACGGCGCCGACGATCGGCGCCACACCGGACGCCGCATCCTCGTAGAACACCTGCACCGCGCCTTCCTCCGAGAGCTGACGGAGTCCCGTGTCCAGATGCTTGCGTCGCATGGGGTCCGGAACGGTGATGCGCGCGAAGTGCTCGGGGCTGAAGCGCGGGATGCCGCCGAACGTGATGTCGCCGTCCGCGGACAGCGTGTCGCCGACGCGGAGGCTGCCGCGGTCATGGACGCCGATCACGTCGCCGGCCCACGCCTCCTCCACGGCCACACGCTCCTGGGCCAGGAACTGCTGCGGCTGCGCGAGCCGCACGTCCTTTCCGCTGCGCGTGTTGCGCACGACCATACCCGGCTCGAACCGGCCCGAACAGATGCGGACGAACGCGATGCGGTCCCGGTGCTTCGGGTCCATGTTCGCCTGGATCTTGAACACGAAGCCGGTGAACGCTGCGTCGTCCGGCCGGACGATGCGGTCCCCGGCCTCGCGGGGTGGAGGCGGGGGCGAGAGTTCGAGGAAGTGCTCGAGGAACGGCTCGACGCCGAAGTTGGTGAGCGCGCTGCCGAAGAACGCCGGCGAGACCTCGCCGCGCAGGAACGCGTCCGGATCGAACGCACCGCCGATCGCGTCCAGGAGCGCGATCTCCTCGCGCAGCCGGGCGAGCGCCGCCGCGCCGACCCACTGCTCGACCTCAGGCGCGTCGAGGGGCACGCTCTTCGACAGGACACGCGTCTGGCCGTGGTCCTGCCCGCGCTCGAACAGGATGACCTGGCGCCGGGTGCGGTCGTAGACGCCCACGAAGCGGTCGCCTTCGAGCACGGGCCAGGTCATGGGATAGACCGTGATGCCGAGATCCTTCTCGACGTCGTCGAGCAGCTTCAGCGGGTCCTCGCCCGCACGGTCGCACTTGTTGACGAACGTGAAGATCGGCATGCGTCGGCGCCGGCAGACCGCGAACAGCTTGCGCGTCTGCTCCTCCACGCCCTTGCGGTTGTCCAGCAGCATGACCGCGCTGTCTGCCGCCACCAGCGTTCGGTACGTGTCCTCGCTGAAGTCCTGGTGGCCCGGCGTGTCGAGCAGGTTGATGCGGAAGCCCGCGTAGTCGAACTGGAGCACGCTCGAGGTGATCGAGATGCCGCGCTCCTGTTCGATCTTCATCCAGTCCGACGTCGCGTGCCGCGCCGCGCGCCGCGCCTTGACCGAGCCGGCCAGGTGGATCGCGCCGCCGTAGAGCAGCAGCTTCTCCGTCAGCGTCGTCTTGCCCGCGTCCGGGTGGCTGATGATCGCGAAGGTTCGGCGGCGCCGGATCTCGTGGTTCGGGTCCGTCATCTCCTCCCGTTTCTCCCGTGCGGCGTTCCCGCGAGCGCGCGGGCCAGGAGCCGTAATGCGCGCGGCGCGGGGCCGGCGAACATGCGTGAAAAACGCCCCGTCGGGTAGCTCGCCCCCGGGGCGCGTGGCCGTGGCTCCGACGGCGGCCGCTGGACCGCCGCTGCCGGAGCGTAGCCAAGCCATTATGATGCAAAAACTTGCAACGATATGCAAGCGTAGGCGGAGGCGGCGTGGGCGTGCACCGTTGGATCGAGCGTCGTGGGTGCCATGGTCGCAGGTGGAGTGGGAGTCGTGGAGCCGAGCCGCCGGATCGCTGGCCGGGGGCGGCGTGCTGGGGATCACGCCACGGGAGGTCGCGTCGCTCCCGCTGCCGTCGAACGTTCGGGGCGGCCTTCTGCGGGATCGCCCTCCTCGCGGCGGGTTGCCAGCGTGATGCTGTGCAGGATGCCGGCGAGGCCGTCGTCCGCCAGACCACGGCGCCGCGACAGCGTGTGGTGGCGACGGTCCGCTGGGACACGGTCTTCGAGCTGGGCGGCGGGAGCACATCCCGCTCCACGACATCGGCGGGCGCGACGTGATGCCGCTCCAGGGTCAGACGCTGGTCACCGGCTTCTCGAGACCCGGATGGCTCTTCGCCGCGATCGGCGCCGATGGCCGCGTGCTCGCGGGCGGTGCGACGCCGATCGCGGAGGTGCAAGACGCCCCGAACCCGTTCCTCTTCCAGACCGCGGCCGCCGTCTCCGCCAATGGCGCCACGTGGGCGGCCACGTTCCCGGGGGGCGACCGGCTGCTCGTGTACGATCACCGCGAGCTGCGGTGCGGAGGGGCGGCTGGTCGAGGCCGAGCCGTTCCCGATCGGCGATCGCCGTCCCCTGCCGCAGCTCCCGATCTGGGCCGTCGCCCTCGCGGTGGCGACTCCAGCGTGCTCGTGCTGGCGCGCGGCCGCACGGCAGATGCTCTCCGACTGCTGGACGAATACGACGCACGCGACTGCCGCGACCGCCGCACCCTCCTGCTGCCGCGCAAGAGCAGCGCCCTCGCCTACGCGGACGGCATCTTCTACATCGAGTACGAAGACCCCGCGCCACAGATCCTCGCGTTGCGGCCCGTTTTCGAGTAAGCTGTCCTCGACGCTGGCCGCGCCGTCCGCCGTGCGGGTTGCCGCGTGATTGCGGGACGTTGCGGGTCTCGAGACTCGCACAGGCGTGGCGGCCAGCCCGGATACTCAACGCGAGAGGCGGAGAGGAGTGGACGACGTCGATCGAAACGCGACGCGCGCGCTCGTGTGCATCGCGGTGGTCGTGTTCCTCGCGGGTTGCATGGCGCCGGACGGCGCCGCGTCCGGCGTGGTTCCGTGCCTGCGGCCGGAGCGCGTGGGCGTACTCCCGGCCGAGCTCGCCGAGGCGAGTGGACTTGCGGCCAGCCGGCGCCACCCGGGGGTGCTCTGGCTGCACAACGACTCGGGCGGCGAGCCGGAGGTCTTCGCCGTGGATTCGACGGGCGCCGTTCTCGGGCGCGTACGGGTGACCGGCGCGGAGAACGTGGACTGGGAAGACATCGCGCTCGGGCCGTGCCCGGCGGGCGAGTGCCTCTACATCGCGGACACCGGCGACAACAACGAACGGCGCGAGGCCGTAACGGTCTACCGTGTCCCCGAGCCCGATCCGTCGGACACGACAACGCAACCCGCCGAGCGCTTCCGCCTGCGTTTCCCCGAGGGGCCGCGCGATGCCGAGGCGCTGTTCGTCACGCCGGACACGCCGGACGCCCGCGTGTACATCGTGAGCAAGGGACGCACGAGCCCTGTCACTCTCTACCGCACGCCGACTCCGCTACCTGCCGACACCGTCGCGGTACTGGAGCCGGTCGCCCGGTTGACCGATGACGCGCCGTTCGCACTCCTGCACGTCACGGGCGCGGGCGCCACGCCGGATGGGCGGCACGTGGTGATCCGTACGTACGTCAACCTCCGGCTCTATCGGCTGGACGATGGCCGGCTCACTCCGATCGGGGAGCCCGTCGACCTCCACATGCTCGCGGAGCCGCAAGGGGAGGGGGTCGACATCCGCGCGGACGGCACGGTGCTGCTCTCGAGCGAGGAGCGCGGCGGGGAGGCCGGCCCGATCTCGCGACTCGTCTGCACGCTCGATGCGGACTGAGCTTCGCCGATCGCGCCGCCTCCCCGCAGACGGGTCAGCGGGCAACGAGCTTGCGCACGCGGCCACGCGCGGTCTCGCCGCGCAGCGCCGCCTTCAGCCGGTCGAGCTGGGCCTCGATGTCGGCGAACACCTCCGACAGCAGGGTGCGGACGCTCGCAGCCGTGTTGCGGCTCGCGGTCAGCACCTGCTCGAGCAGGGCGAGGCGCACGCTGCCCGTGTACTCCTCACGGCGGGGGTGTTTCTCGATCACGACCTGGAGGTGGACGAGGTCGGGGTTGAACGTCCGCAGCCGCTTCTCCAGACGCGCGACGCGACGATCGAGCTGCGCTGCGTCTGCGGGCGTGAGCGCGAAACCCTTGGTCGTCATGTGCCGTTTCATATCCCCTCCCTCGCTGAGGTGGTTGTGAGCCGTGCCGCCCTCAGCGGCGGCACGGCCCGGTCGCGGCCGGCCGCCGGTGCCGGTGGCGGCGTGGGCGTTGCTCACCGTTGAGTGCGGAGCGAGACCCGCAGTGAGCCCCGCCGGGCGCGCAACGCCCACGCGGCTCGCCGGTCAGCCTGCCTGGATCTCGATCCGCCGCCCCACCGCCTCCTGCAGCTTCGGCAACGTCACCTTGAGCACGCCGTCCTTCATCTCGGCGCGGATCTCATCCGTCGCGATCGAGCGAGGCAGCAGGAACGACCGCTGGAACTCGCCGTACCGCCGCTCCGAGATGTGGTAGTGCCTGTCCTTCTCCTCCTTCTCCTCCTCCTTCTTCCCCTTCAGCGTGAGGACGTTGTCCTCGATCGTGATCTCGACGTCTTCGGGCTTCATCCCGGGGAGCTCGGCCGTGAGCTGGTAGAAGCCGTTTTCCTCCGTCAGTTCGACGGCCGGACCCCAGTCCGTGGTCTGGGGCTCCTCTGCGCCCCATGGGAAGCGCCACAGCGCGCGGAACCATTCATCGAACGGGTCGCGCCTCGCACGCTGGAGCAGCGGCAGGCGCGGGGGTGCGGGTAGCAGGACCATAGTGCCCTCCTGGTGGGGTTGGGGTTCGATTGTGCCCGAAGGATGTGTGGCCGTGCCCGCGCGCACAGTCGGGCAGTGGTGGATTCTCTCGTGAGGGTTTGCCGCAGGACGGGGTAGGGTAGCGCCGGACGGATGGGCGCCGCTCTTCTCTTGACAATCTGAAGGAGTTCCGGTAGTCTTCTCCAGAATGCCTGAAGGAGGGGTGTGATGGCGGAACGGCAGCAGGAGCTGCTCCAGGGGACGCTCGAGATGCTCGTGCTGAAGGCGCTGTCGCTGGGGCCGATGCACGGCTGGGGGCTGGCGCAGCGGATCGAGCAGATGAGCCAGGACGTGTTCCGCGTGAGCCAGGGCTCGCTGTACCCGGCGTTGCAGCGGATGAAGCGAAAGGGGTTGATCCGGTCGGAGTGGCGGGTGACGGAGAACAACCGGCGGGCGCGCTACTACATGCTGACGCCAGCCGGTTCGCGGCAGTTGGAGCGAGAGCAGGAGAATTGGGCCCGCGCGTCGCAGGCAGTGAACCGCGTGCTGGAGTGGCAGGGGGCGTAGCAACGGTCACCCGCGCCGGCGGCCTTCGCTGAGCTGGGCCGCGGAGGAGGCGCAGAGCTCCGGCGGAGCGGGCGCGGGTCCAGCGGCATGCAGCGGCGCGGAGCCGGCGGAGGGCGGACGTCTGTGTTTTCCGGTGTGCGCTCCACCGCTGCGCGTGACGGAGCGGCCGCGCGCCCCCGGGCTGACCGCAGAGCGAGGCCCGAGTCGATTCACCCGACGATCACAGGAGGAACCCATGCGCCTGATCGCCGAGCTGAGAGAGCGTCTCCAGGCCCTAGTCCATCGGGCGCGTGAGGACCGCGAGCTGGAGGAAGAGCTGCGCTTCCACCTGGAGATGGAGGTGGAAGCGAACCTGCGGCGGGGAATGAGCGCAGCGGAGGCGCGGCGGCAGGCGCTGTTGCGACTGGGTGGCGTGACCCAGGTCGCGGAAGCGACGCGCGCAGCGCGAGGGACGCAGTGGCTCGAAGACTTCGCGCGCGATGTCCGTCAGGGCGTGCGCAGGCTGGTGCGCGAGCCGGGGTTCTCGCTGCCGGCCATCGCAACGGTGGCGCTCGGCATCGGCGTCATGACGGCGGTGTTCGCGCTGGTGAACGCGGTGCTGATCCGGCCGCTGCCGTACCCGGACTCGGGCCGGCTCGTGCAGGTGGGGCACGCGGCGTCCGGCGTCGAGCTCGCGATGACGGGACTCTCCCACGGCACGCTCGCGCACTACCGCGATCACAACCGCGTCTTCGACGGCATTGGCGCCTACGTCGAGCACATCTACACGCTCAGCGACGGCGGAGCACCGGAGCAGGTCCGGGTGGCGCTGTCCTCACTGGGGCTCCTTCCCACGCTGGGCGTGGCGCCGCAGCTCGGGCGTCTCCCCACCGCCGAGGATCTCGCGATCGGCGAGCGCTACGCCGCGCTGATCAGCCACGACCTCTGGGTGCGGCGCTACGGCGCGGACCCAGGCGTGATCGGCCGCACGATCGAGCTCGATCGCGTGCCGCAGGTGGTCGTGGGTGTGATGCCGCCCGGCTTCCACTTCCCACACCCGGAGACGCAGGTGTGGGCCGCGTGGGATACGGACTGGGTGCTCAGCGAGTACGGCCCGAGCGCCGACGTGGGCGACCTCTACATGAACGGCGTCGCCCGGCTCGCGCCCGGCGTCTCGATCGAGCAGGCGCAGCGGGACCTGGACCGGCTGATCCGGACGTTGCCCGACGTCTACCCGGACGTGACGGCGGCGCGACTCGAGCGGATGGGGCTGCGCAGTGTCGTTGTCCCCTTGAAGACGGCGATCGTGGGCGATGTTCGTGTGCCGCTGCTGCTGCTGGCGGCCACCGGCGCGTTCCTGCTGTTGATCACGTGGGCGAACGCGACGAGCCTCTCGCTGGCGCGCGCGGAGCGCCAGCGCATGGAGGTGGCCGTAGAGCGCGCGCTCGGCGCGACGGCCGCGCGGCTCGCGCGTCGCTTCCTGAGCGAGAGCATCCTGATCGCCGCGGCCGGAGGTACGCTGGGGGTCGCGCTCGGGAGCGTGGCGGTGCGGCTCTGCTTCGGCTTCGACGCGGGGCAGATCCCACGGCTGGGCGAGGTCGGGATGGATGGCGCCGCCCTGGCATTCGCGGCCGGCCTGGCCCTCGCGACCGGCGTGCTCCTGGCCGCGGTCCCGCTCGCGGCGGTGAGACGGCCGGGGGTCGAGGGCGCGCTCACGGGTGCGGCCGGCCGTATGACCGCCGGGCCGAGGGAGCAGGCCGGGCGGCGGGTGCTGGTCGCCGCGCAGGTGGCGCTGGCGCTCACGCTGCTGGTCGGTTCCGCGCTCATGGCGCGGAGCTTCTCGCGGCTGCACCAGGTCGAGCTGGGCTTCAGGCCAGAAGGCGCGCTGACCTTCTACCTGCCGATCCCGGCCACCGAGTACGGGGACTACCATCGCTCGAGCCGGGTGCACCACGAGATCCTGGAGCGGCTGCGGGCGTTGCCGGGCGTCGACGCCGTGGAAGCAGCCAGCATGGCGAACTTCCCGCTCACGCCCGTGCCGGCGTATCACAACGATCGCATCGTGGCGGCAGACCGGCCGCCTGGCGACAGCACCGAGGCGCCGTACGCGCTCCACGGTTTCGCGACGCCCGGCTACTTCGAGGCGATGGGCATCCCGCTCCTCCGCGGCCGCACGTTCCAGCGCATCGACACGAGCCGGGACGCACACGGCGTGATCCTGAGCGCATCGCTCGCGCGTGCGCTGTTCGGCGATGAGGATCCCATCGGCCGGCGGGTGCGCTGGGCCGGCACGTCCGAGTACCCGCCGTACACGGTGGTCGGCGTGGTCGGCGACGTGCCGAGCCAGGGGCTCGCCGAGGGGCCCTCCCGGGTGATGTACTTCCCGAACATCTACCCGCCGCAGGCCGACACCGTCACGTTCATGGTGCACGTCTACATCCCGAGCGACGAGATGTACGTCGTGCGGACGCGGCTCGACCCGTTGTCGCTGGTGCCCGCGATCCGCAGGGCGATCGACGAGGTCGATCCGAAGCTGGTGATGGCCCGGGTCGGCCTGCTGGAGGACGTCGTCGCGCGTTCGATGGCGCAGGCACGGCTCACGATGCTGCTGCTGCTCGTGGGTGCCCTCACCGCGCTGGCGCTCGGCGTGATCGGGATCTACGGCATCCTCTCGTACAGCGTGAGGCGACGGACGCAAGAGCTCGGCGTGCGCATCGCGCTGGGTGCGACACCCGGCCAGGTGGTCCGGATGGTCGTCGGCGACGGTGCGCGCATTGCACTCGCCGGGATGGTCGCAGGGCTGCTCGCCGCATTCGCGCTCACGCGCTTCCTGCGCAGCCTGCTCTACGAGGTGAGCCCGGGCGATCCGCTCGCGTTCGTTTCGGCGGCGGCGCTGCTCTTCGGCGTGGCCCTCTTCGCCAGCTACGTGCCCGCCCGGCGGGCAGGGCGGATCGATCCGGTCGAGGCGCTGAAGGCGATGTGACACCTCCGATCGCCGCCGTTGAGCGCGCCGAGCCGCTGCGCGCCTGTCCGCCCGCGGGATGCGGGGGTCCCGGAAGCGTGCACTCCGCGGGCGGGCAGCCGAGGGGAGCATGGGTCGCAACCCCTTGTCCGACAGCGACATATACCCGCACGCCGTCGCTGGCAGGCCGTTTGCCCTGAGGCGCCGCCGGCCGCGAGGGGCGGGCGCCGAATCGCGCGGCCCGCCTCGCGGCGCTCTCCACCGCAACCCGTCTCGCGGAGCGACGCATGGGCCTCCAGGTTCGGCTGCGCTGGCTCGACGAGCTCGCGCAGGACGTACGCTACGCGCTGCGAACGCTGCGCAAGGCGCCGGCCTTCACCGCCACCGCCGTCCTGACCCTGGCGCTGGGCATCGGCGCGAACAGCGCGATCTTCAGCATCGTGGACGGCGTGCTGATCCGGCCGCTGCCCTACGAGGACCCGGACCGCGTGGTGCGGCTCGTTCCGCTGCGCGTTCAGCACGGCGAGACGGACGGTACGTTCTCCTACCTCGATCTCCAGGACCTGCGCGCACGCACCGACATCTTCGAGGGCGTGGCGATGTACGACCCGACGGAGGTCGTACTCCACGGTGAGGACGGCGCGGTGCGGGTCGAGGGCGCGTTCGTCAACGCGGACTACTTCCGCGTGCTCGGCGTGCGCCCCGCGCTCGGCCGCTTCTTCCTGCCGGAGGAGGACGAGCCGGGGAGCGCGCGGTCCGCCGTCATCAGCCACGCGCTCTGGCAGAGCCGGTTCGGCGGTGATCCCGGGGTGATCGGCCGGCCGCTGTCGCCCGGCTCGAGCTACACGATCGTGGGCATCGCGCCGGCGGACTTCGAGGACCCGGGCCTGAACCGGGGCAGCCGCAACGTGCCGCAGGTCTGGGCCTCGACGCCCGCGTACTGGACGCGAGATCAGTGGGCGGAGCGCGGAATGCGGTTCCTGACCGCGGCGGCACGGCTGCGTGAAGGCGTGACGCTCGAGAGCGCGCAGGCCGCGGCGAGCACGCTGATGCGGCGGCTCGCGGCGGAGTACCCGGACTCGCACGCGGGCTGGGACATCCGTCTCGTCAGGCTGAAGGACCGCATCGTCGGGCCGGTGAGACCTGCGCTGCTCGCGCTGTCCGTCGCCGTCGGCCTGGTGCTGCTGATCGCGTGCGCGAACCTCGCGAACCTGCTGCTCGCGCGCGCGGCCGGCCGCCGCCGCGAGCTCGCGGTGCGCGCCGCGCTGGGCGGGTCGCGCGGCCGGATCGCGCGGCAGCTCCTCACCGAGAGCGTGGTCCTTGCGCTGCTCGGCGGCGTGCTCGGCGTGTTCCTGGCCTGGCTCGCGCGGGACGTGATCGTCGCACTGGGTGCCGGGCAGTTGCCGCGCCTCGCAGGCGTCGACGTCGATGCGCGCGTAGTCGCATTCACCGCCGGGCTCTCGGTGCTGACCGGCGTGCTGTTCGGCATCGCGCCATCGCTCCGCGCCGCGCGCCTCGACCTCAACGACGCGCTCAAGGCCGAAGGGCATGGCACCGCCAGTCGCCGACGCGTCCGCTTCCGCGCGGCGCTCGTTGCCGTGGAGGTCGCGCTCACTGTCGTGCTGCTCGCGGGCGCCGGTCTGCTGGTGCGCAGCCTCGCGAGCCTCTATGCCGTGAACCCCGGCCTCGAGGCGGACGGCGTGCTGACGTTCCGGCTCAGTCCGCCGTACAACGGCTACGAGACCGACGACCGCGTCCACGCGTTCTACGACCGCTTGCTCGAGCGGCTGGCGGCGCTGCCCGGCGTCGAGTCTGCCGGCGCGACCAACATCCTGCCGTTCAGCGGCGGATACTGGCGCTTCTCATTCCTGCCGGAGGGGCGGCCTGCTCCCGAGCGGCGCGAGGACACGCCCGGCGCGGAGATCCGCACCGCGACGCCCGCGCTGTTCGCCACGCTGCGCACGCCGGTGCTCCGCGGCCGCGGGATCGAGGAGCGCGACCGCGCGGGTGCGACGCCCGTCGTCGTCATCAACCAGGCGCTCGCCGACGCGTACTTCCCGGGCGAGGACCCGATCGGCAGGCGGATCCAGCTCCAGGACGGCGTGCGCGAGATCGTCGGCGTCGTCGCGGACGTCCGGCAGTTCGAGCTGGCGAAGCCGGCCGAGCCGGTGCTGTACATCCCCTTCGCGCAGGCGCCGTTCTGGCTGACGTCGAACGCGTACGTCGTCCTGCGTACGGCCGGCGACCCGATGGCGCTCGCGGCCGACGCGCGCGCCGTCGTGCGCGAGCTGGACCCGCGGATCCCGGTGTCCGAGCTGCGCGCGATGGACGACGTCATTGGCGCGACCGTCGCGACGCCGCGCTTCCGCACCACGCTCCTCTCCCTCTTCGCCGCCCTCGCCTTCACGCTCGCCGCGATCGGGATCTACGGCGTCGTCGCGTACGGCGTCGCCGAACGCAGGCGCGAGATCGGCATCCGCATGGCCCTCGGCGCACGCGCGGGCGAGGTCCTCGGCATGGTCGTGCGGCAGGGGCTGCGGCCCGTGCTCGTCGGGACGGCGCTGGGCCTGCCCGGCGCACTCGCGGCCGGCCGGCTGCTCCGGAGCATGCTGTTCGGCATCGGCCCGACCGACCCCGTCACCTTCCTCGGCGTGCCGCTGCTGGTCGGCCTCGTCGCCGTGCTGGCGAGCGCGCTGCCCGCCCGCCGCGCGGCGCGGATGGACCCGGTCAGCGCGCTGCGCGCGGAGTAGGGCGGTAAGCCCGGTCACGCGCGCGGCGAGCTCAGCGCTGGAGCGAGTCGAGGCGCGCGGCGCGGTCCGAGATCCTGTCCGCGGCGTCGAGCGCACGTTGCACGGCGCCGGCGCCCGGCAGCGCGGACGCTCCGATGATGCTGTCGCGCTGCTGCTGCGTGAGGGGTTCGCGGGCGGGCGAGTCGGGTGCGCCGTCGGCCGGCGTGCCGCCGCCGCACGCGGCGAGGGCGAGGAGCGCGAGGGGTACGAGAAAGCGTGCGAGCATGCCGGCCTCCCGTCCGGATGCGTGGCTCCGGGGTTCCCAATTCTAAGCGGGCTCCCCTGCGGACGGAACCCTCCCGCCTTGCCAGACCCGCCGTTCGCACAATAACTTGCGCGACAGCTCGAGGACTTCCATCCCCGGCGGGGTCGCCTGCGGCGGCTGTCCACGCGCGGACGGCCCCGCTTTTGTGCGTGCCCTGCCCGCACGGAGTGTGAACGACGTGAATCGAATGGGTCGGCGGCTGCCGACAGCTCTGGGGGCCGTCCTCGTCGTGGCGGCGTGCGGCTCGCGGCCGCCGAGCCCGGCGCCGGTGCCCGAGCGCCCGGCCACGGGTGGCGGTTCGGGTGCCGCGACGACGGCTCCCGCGGACGTGGGGCGCCGGCCGTACGCGCCCGAGGACGTCCGCTTCATGCAGCACATGATCGTCCACCACGCCCAGGCGCTGGCGATGACCGCGCTGGTCCCCGAGCGGACACAGAGCGAGGCCATTCGCTTCCTCGCCGAGCGGATCGAGGTCTCGCAACGGGACGAGATCGCCCTGATGCAGCAGTGGCTGCGGGAGCGCGGCGAGCACGTGCCGGAGGTCGGCGCCGACGGCACCGTGCACGGGGCCGCGCACGGCGAGGCGGCCATGCCGGGGATGTTGACCGCGGAGGAGCTGGCGCGGTTGGAGCAAGCGCGGGGCGAGGAGTTCGACCGGTTGTTCCTCGAGCTGATGATCCGCCACCACGAAGGCGCGCTCGTGATGGTCGGTGAGCTGTTCGCCGCTCCCGGTGCGGGGCAGGACCCGGAGGTCTTCCGCCTGGCGATGGACGTGGATGCGGACCAGCGGGCGGAGATCCGCCGGATGCAGGCGATGCTGCAGCAGTGAGGAGCGAGAGCGGCGGGCGCCGCCCCTTCACGCAGTGTTCGCCCCTCGAGCCCTGTGACGTTGGACCAGGAGAGGTCGCGATCATGAGAACGAGAAAGCTGACCGTGTTGGCGCTGTCTCTGACCACTGCGGTGGGGGCGTGCGCGGCAGGGGCGAGCGGGCCCGAGGCGCCGGCGCCGGCCCGCGCGGCGGCGGGCACGGACCCGCGCGTGGGGTTGCGCGGCGGCTGGATGGACGCGCAGACGGCGGCGAGCAACCTGGTGCACCTCGCGCACCGTCCTCCGTCGGAGGGTTTCTTCAACCCGCGCGATCCGGGCGACTTCGCGTTCGCGCACTCCGACCTGGCGTTCCAGGGCAACTTGGTGTTCCAGGGCAGTTACCACGGGGTCCAGGTCTGGGACATCTCGGATCCGCGGAACCCGCGGTTGCGGGCGAAGTTGGTGTGCCCCGGCGGGCAGGGTGACGTCTCGGTGTACGGGAACCTGCTGTTCGTGTCGGTGGAAGAGCCGCGTGGGCGGGTGGACTGCGGGACGCAAGGCGTCGCTCAGCAGGTCAGTCCCGAGCGGTTCATGGGCGTCCGGATCTTCGACATCACCGACCTGGACAACCCGCGGCAGGTCGCGGCGATCCAGACGTGCCGGGGCTCGCACACCCACACGCTCGTCACGGAGCCGAACGACTCCGACCACATCTACGTCTATGTGCAGGGCATCAGCCGGGTTCGCCCTGCGGAGGAGCTGCCGGGCTGCTCCGGGCTTCCGCCGGAGCAGGACCCGAACACCTCGTACTTCCGCATCGAGGTCATCCGCGTGCCGCTGGCCGCCCCGGAGAGGGCGGAGATCGTGAACGAGCCGCGCATCTTCGCGGATGCGGCTACGGGCACGATCGCGGGGCTCTGGCCCGGCGGCGACCACGGCCCGGGCACGCAGCGGACCGAGCGCACGGACCAGTGCCACGACATCACGGCCTACCCGGCCATCGGCCTCGCCGCGGGTGCGTGCTCCGGCAACGGCATCCTGCTGGACATCCGCGACCCGGCGAACCCCAAGCGGATCTCCGAGGTCATCGACCCGAACTTCGCCTACTGGCACTCGGCGACCTTCAACAACGACGGCACGAAGGTCGTGTTCACGGACGAGTGGGGCGGCGGCGTCGCGCCGCGGTGCCGCGCCACCGACCGGCCCGAGTGGGGCGCCAACGCGATCTTCCGGCTGGAGAACGGCAGGCTCGCCGAGCGGCCGGCCGGCTACTTCAAGGTCCCGGCCCCGCAGTCGGACGTGGAGAACTGCGTGGCGCACAACGGGTCGCTCATCCCCGTGCCCGGCCGCGACATCATGGTCCAGGCCTGGTACCAGGGCGGCGTCTCGGTCTTCGACTTCACGGACCCGGCGAACCCGGTCGAGATCGCGTTCTTCGACCGCGGGCCGGTCAACCCGGACCGCCTGACACTCGGGGGGTACTGGTCCGCGTACTGGTACAACGGAGTCATCGTCGGGTCCGAGATCGGGCGGGGGCTGGACATCTTCGAGCTCGTTCCCAGCGAACACCTGACGCAGAACGAGATCGAGGCGGCCAAGCTCGTGCGCTTCGACGAGTTCAACCCGCAGCTCCAGCCGCGGATCGAGTGGCCGGCGAGCTTCGTGGTCGCGCGGGCGTACGTGGACCAGCTCGAGCGCGGCCGTGGGCTGTCCGCTGACCGGATCGCCGCGGTGCGCGGCGCTCTGGACCGGGCGGAGCGGGAGGGGGGCGAGCAGCGGCGCGCCACGTTGACGGCGCTGGCGGCAGAGCTGGAGCGAGACGCGGCGGGCTCGAAGGACGCCGCGCGCGTGCGCGCCCTGACCGCGGTCGTGCGGGACCTGGCGGGCTCCGGCGCCGAAGACTGAACCCTGGTGGGAGCCATGTCCGAAACCCTCGTGCTGGAAGGCGTGAGCAAGCGCTACGCGACCCACCACGCGGTGCGGGAGTTGAGCCTCTCCGTGCCGCCGGGGTCGATCTACGGCATCCTCGGGCCGAACGGCGCCGGCAAGTCCACCACGCTGCGCATGGTGATGAACATCATTGCGCGTGATGCGGGGCGGATCTCGCTGCTCGGCGTGGACCCGGCGCGCGAGCGGGAAGTGCTGCGACGGGTGGGGTACCTGCCCGAGGAGCGCGGCCTCTACCGCAAGATGAAGGTGATCGACGTGATCATCTTCTTCGCGTGCCTGAAGGGCGTGCCTGCGGACCGGGCGCGGCGCGAGGGCGAGGCGTGGCTCGAGCGGATGGGCCTGGCGCAGTGGCGCGATGCCAAGGTCGAGACGCTGTCGAAGGGCATGCAGCAGAAGGTCCAGTTCATCACCACCGTGCTGCACCAGCCCGAGGTGCTGATCCTGGACGAGCCGCACTCCGGGCTCGATCCGGTCAATCAGGAGGTGCTGCGGGACACCATCCTCGATGCCGCCCGGCAGGGCAGGACGGTGATCTTCAGCACGCACAACATGGATCAGGCGGAGCAGCTCTGCGAGTACGTGTGCATCATCGCCGGCGGGCAGAAGGTGCTGGACGGCCGTCTCCGCGACGTGCGCCGGGCCAACCGCGGAAACCGTTACCTGATCGAGTTCGACGAGGCCTCGGCCGAGGCCGACCGCTTCATCCACGGGAACCGGCGACTGCTGAGCAGGACCCAGCGGGCTCCGGAGCTGTGGGAGGTGGAGCTGCCGGCGGGCGATGAGCCCGGCGAGCTGTTGGCCGAGCTGGCGCGCCTGCCGGTGCCTCTCCACCGCTTCGAGCGCATCGAGCCGTCGCTGCACGAGATCTTCGTGACCCACGTCGGCAACGCAGCCGTGGCGGAGCGCCGCCAGGAGCCGGCCCATGTCTGAGGTGATGCTCATCCTGCGCCGCGAGTTCCTCGAGCGGGTGAGGACGCGCGGCTTCGTGCTGGGCACCATCCTGTTCCCACTCTTCCTGGCTGCTGTCCTGATCCTCCCCGTGATGCTCGACGATGGCGCCGAGGAGCGGCGGTTCGCCATCGTCGACGAAGCGCCGGCCGGCATCGGCGAGCGGTTCGTGCAGGCGCTCACGGCCCCGGCGCCGGGCGCCGAGACGAGTCGCTACCGTGTCGAGGTGATCGCGGGGCCGCTCGATGCCGTGCGGGACGAGCTGCACGCGCGCATCCAGGCGGACGAGCTGGACGGTTACGTGGTGCTGCCGGCGGACGTGCTCGAGCGGAATCAGGTCCAGTACCGCGCCAAGGCGCTCGGCGGACCGAGCGTGCTGCGTGAGATCCGTAGCGCCGCGTCCCAGGCGGTGCAGGCGGAGCGGCTGCGGCAGGTGGGGCTCGAGCTCCAGCAGGTCGCGGCGCTGATCCGCCCCGTCGAGGTGGACAACGCCCGCATCACGGCGGAGGGCGAGGAGGGCGGCGATGCGGCGTCGACGTTTCTTGCCGCCTACATCATCGCGATGGCGATCTACACGCTGGTCGCGATGTACGGCATGAGCGTGATGCGCAGCGTGCTCGAGGAGAAGACCAACCGGATCGCGGAGGTGCTGGCCAGCTCGGTGCGTCCGTCGCGCCTCATGGCAGGCAAGATCCTGGGGGTCGGCTCGGTGGCGCTCTTCCAGGTCCTGATCTGGGCCGTGCTGATCGTGCTGCTGATGACGCAGTCCGGCGCCATCGCCGCACGCTTCGGCGTCGCTCCGGATGCGATCCGCTCCCTGGGCATCGCGCCGGGAACGGTCACGCTCCTCATCGTCTATCTGCTGCTCGGCTTCTTCCTCTTCGCTTCGCTGTTCGCCGTGCTCGGCGCGGCGGTCACGAGCGAGCAGGAGGCCCAGTCGCTCCAGATGGTGCTCATGCTCCCGCTGTTCGTGCCGCTGCTCTTCATGGTGCCGCTGGCGGGAGACCCGCTCGGCCGCACGGCCGCGATCCTCGGCCTGATCCCGTTCACCGCGCCCATCGCGATGCCGATCCGCATGGCGGCCGCCCCCATCCCGAGCGTCCAGATCGCGGCATCCCTCGCCCTGCTCGCGCTGGCGCTGGCCGTGTGCGTCTGGATCGGCGGAAAGATCTACCGCATCGGCATCCTCTCCACCGGCAAGCGCGCGACGCTGAAGGACCTGGTGGAATGGGTCCGGATCGCGTGAGGCCAGGCCGCGGCGCCGGCGATCACCGGGTCGGCGCCGCGGCTCCTCACCACGTGCCGTGAACGACGGCGCGGGCCCTGCCGCTGGTTCGCGGCACGCCCTCCTCAACTCTGCGGGATGTGACCGGGTGTGTAGTGGAGCCCGGAGATGCGCATCAGCTCGTGCCACTTGGCCCGGACCCAGCGCTCGAGCTCGAGGCGCATTGCCTCCTGCTCCTCTTCTGTGATGACCGGCTCGGCGGGCGTGTAGGGCGGCTCGATGCGGGCGTAGGGGTGGCCATCGTTGAAGATGAAGCGTGCTCCCGTCCGTGCGTTCGCTCCGTACACGTCGCCGGCGGAAACGGCGTCCTCCCAGCGGGGCGGCACATCGTCTTCGCGGAACAGCACGCGGATCTCCTCCGGGTTGCGCTCGTCCCAGGCGAAGCCCGCGCCGTCACGCGCGGTCGCGGCCGCAGCGCGCCCGAGCTGCTCCCACTGCTCGGGCGTCACGACGATGTCGAAATCCAGGTTCCGGATCTCCATCGTGCCTCCCCAGGCCACCCGTGCCGGGCCGCTCAGTGCACCGACTTCTTCTCGGGGTGAGCCGGCTCGCTGATGCGGGCAACGGTGTCGGCGACGTCGAGCTTGCTGACGGCCTGCTCGTCGACGGCGTCCACCGCCAGGTCGGCCTGCGCGATGATGCCGATGACGCGGTCCTTCGCGTCCAGCACCGGTACCCGCCTCACCTGGGCGCTCTTCATCACAGCCATGACCGTGGCGACGTCATCGCCAGCCCGGACCGCGCGCACGTCTCGCGTCATGTGCTGGTCCACCGAACAGTGGTGCGGCTCGTGGCCCGCAGCCACGCAGCGGACCGCAACGTCCCGGTCCGTGATCACACCGAGCAACCTCCGGTCCGCGCGGCTCTCGACGACGGGCACCATGCCGATGTCGTGTTCGCGGAACTCGCGGGCGACGTCGCTGATCGGGGTGCCCCGCTCCACGATGATCGGGTCCGGGGTCATCAGCTCGGCTGCCTTCATCTCGCGCATCGCTCCCTCCTCCCGGGGCAGGCCGTTGCATGGCTCATGCCGGGGGAGCCGGCAGGAACCGCGTCTGGCACGGGGTTGGCGCGGACGGCGCCGACGCGCTACATCTCGGTGACGGCGCCATCGCGGTGGTGGCGTCGTCGTCCCCCGCAACCCTCACCGGGCGAGACCATGGACCTCACGATCCGCAGCACCATCCGGCTGAACAACGGCGTCGAGATCCCGCGGCTCGGGCTGGGCGTCTACCGCGCCGCGGCGGGCTCCGAGACCCGCAACGCGGTGCTCTGGGCCCTCGAGGCCGGTTACCGCCATGTGGACACCGCCGCCATCTACGGCAACGAGGCGGACGTCGGGCGCGCCATCCGCGAGAGCGGCATCCCGCGGGAAGAAGTGTTCGTCACGACCAAGCTGTGGAACGACGACCACGGCTACGACGAGGCACTCGCCGCGTTCGACGCAAGCCTCAAGCGGCTCGGGTTCGATCACGTGGATCTCTATCTCATTCATTGGCCGGTTTCGGAGCGGCGCTTGGAGAGCTGGCGTGCGCTCGAGCGGCTGTACGAGGAAGGCAGGGCGCGGGCGATCGGCGTGAGCAACTACATGGTGCCCCACCTGGAGGAGCTGCTCGCGCACTGCAACGTGGTGCCGGCGGTCAACCAGATCGAGCTCTCACCGTGGAGCTGGCGTAGCCGTCAGGACGTGGTGGAGCTGTGCCGGGCCCACGGCATTGCGCTCGAGGCGTACAGCCCGCTCACCAAGGGGCGGAAGCTGGGCGACCCGACGCTGCGCTCGGTCGCGGAGCGCGTCGGCCGCACGCCGGCGCAGGTGCTGATCCGCTGGGCGCTGCAGCAGGATCTGATCGTGATCCCGAAATCCGTCCACCGGGAGCGGATCCGGGAGAACGCGAACGTGTTCGACTTCTCGCTCTCGCCGGCGGACATGGAGCGGCTCGAGGCGCTGGACGAGGGGCTGGTCACCGGGTGGGATCCGACGAGGGCGCCGTGAGCCGCCGGTCGGCCGGCTCTCCGCCGCGCCCCCCTCCGTACCCATCTTCCAGCCTCCCAGCGCCGATCCCGTTGGGGCTCCCGCCCCCGGCAACGCACGGGCAAGCAATGAAAGATCCCGGCCTCCACCGGCATTGAGAGGGATGGAGGCCGATGTCACGATGTCCGACACGCCAACGCAGACGCCGGAGCGCGCGACCGTGCGCGACGCGGACGATGCAGTGCTGATCGCAGCGGTCCGGAGCGGATCCACGCAGGCGCTCGCGGAGCTGTACGCACGGCATGCGCCGGCGGTCTTCACCGCGGCGCTGCGGCTGCTCGGCTCGCGAGAGGACGCGGAGGACGTGCTCCAGGACGTGTTCGTGGGGCCGCCCGAGGCGCTCGCGTGCTATGAGGAGCGCGGTGCGTTCGGCGCGTGGATCCGGCGGGCCGCCGTGCGCGCCTCGCTCATGGTCCTGCGGCGTCGAGGGGGCATGCGGCACGAGCCGTTGCAGTCGGCGGCCGACGTCGCCGCCGCGCCCCCTGAGCCGGAACGAGCGATCGCGGCGCTGCCCGATCCGCTGCGCGTCGTGTTCGTGCTGCGCGAGGTCGAGGGCTACACCCACGCCGAGATCGCCGAACTGCTGGGCATCACGCGGACGGCCCCCGAGCTGAGACTGCATCGCGCCTGGAAGCTCGTCCGGAGGTCCATACGAACCTGCGGTTCTCGCGTCACCCGTCCTTCAACCGCATCCGCGCCTTCGCCCTCGGCGAGGCCGACGAGGCCCAGCGTCGTCGGGTGGCGCGCCACCTGGAGCGCCGTACCCGGTGCCGGGAGACGATCTCCGGCGCCCGCGACGTCGTGGCGGCGGCGCGCGAGCTGGAGGCGCTGCGCAGCGAGCTGCGCGTGACGCCGGCCGCGCCGCGGCTGGGTGAGCCGATCCGCGTCGAGTACCGGGCGACGTCGCGGCGCTGCGCGAGCAGGCGCGCGGGCCGGCGCTGTAGGCAGCGGCCGGCGGAGGCGCCGGGCTCGCAAGCGCTCCGGCGGGACGCGCGTCCAGGCGCAGACCGCGGTCCGGGTGCTGGCATGGCGGGCCCGCCAGCCTGGCGGGCGCCTCGCCCGCCGGCGTCCGGCGTCAGCCCGGAAGGGGCGGCACCGACCGCGGCGCCGGCCGCGATGGCTCGGCGGAAAGAGTGCGGCTCCCGGCTGAGGCAGACCGCGACACGTCTAAAGCCCGGGTCGCTTCGTGGACCTCTCCTCCAGCCTGTGGCGCGGTCGCCGCCGAACTCCTTGTACGGGTAGCCCGGCAGACTGCTCGGGGTGCCCGGCTCGTTCCGGCGTGTGGATCACGAGCGCGGCCTCGGTCTCGACCAGCGCCCGGTACGAGCGCGGCTCCGCCGGCGCCTCCCGGTTGCTTTCGGCCGCACGTGCAATGGCCTCGCGCAGCGCAGGGCTCGCGTACGTGGAGTCTGCCTGGATCAGTGCGGCGCCGAGGAGGAGGACGAACATCGGATCGCGCCGTTCGGGTCAGAGGATGGATACCGGCCACGGTGGTCCACCCGATGGCCGCACGTCGTCACCAGGACGCACCTCGCGTTTACGGTCGCGGCGCGCCGGAGGTTTCGATCCGCCAGGGCGCGCCGCGCAGGGCCATCTCATGGCGGCGGCGCGATACCCCGGGGGCGGCGCGGCGTCTCCGTTGCGTGCCGACGCGCCAGGTCTCACATCCACAGGACCAGCGATCGCCCCGCGCCGTTCACACATTGTGATTGGAGCGCGCCCCGTCGCGGCGCGTCAGGCGGCGTCATCGCCTCACGGCCGGTCCACCGAGAAGCGTGCGCGCGTGTCAGCCGCGGCGGAGCAGAGTCCAGTTCCTTAGGGAGGCGATCATGCTCCAGTCGCGGCGATCCGTCTACCACCGGTTCCACGTTGGGGCCTTCGTCGCTGATCTGTTGGCTGCGGAAGCCGACTTGAGCGTAGCGATCCGCTGGGTCGCCGCACCTGCGGATCCGCCCATGCGCGGCGAGCCCCCGCGCTGCAGACCCGCCTCGCGATCCGGAACCGACGGCGCTCCGGGGGCCGTGCCGATCGCATCAGCGACCTGTCCACCGGCCCGTCCCACTGCACAATCCTTGCGGTTTCTCGCCTCGGAGCCAACCCGGGAGGCGAGATGGTCACGCGAGCGTTCGAGGACAGCGTCGAGGCCGCGCTGGAGCGGATGGAGCCGGTGCAGGAGGCGGGGCTGAAGACCGCCCGTGCGGTGCACGACGCGGTGCTGAGCGACGAGCGGGCGCGCGGCGTCGCGGACGCGCTGCACGGCACCTGGCTGGGCCACCCGCTGCACCCGGTGCTGACGGACGTGACGATCGGGGCGTGGATCCTGGGCGGCGTGTTCGATGCGGTGGGCGCGCTCACCGGCTCGCGCTTTGCGCGCCGCGCGGGCGACACGTTGATCGGCATCGGCGCTGCTTCGGCGGTGCCCACCGCGGTTGCCGGGATCGCGGATTACTCGACCATCCCGCAGCAGGCCGCGACGGCCGGGACGTTGCACGGCCTGCTGAACACCGTCGGCCTCAGCCTGTACCTGCTCTCGCTGCGCGACCGCCGCAACGGCAGGCGTGCGCGAGGCCTGCTGTTCTCATCGCTCGCGCTCGGGCTCACCGGCATCTCCGCGTGGCTGGGCGGGCACATGGTCTACAGGCACGGGGTCGGCGTGGACCACAGCGACACGTTCAGCGGCCCGAAGGACTGGACGCCCGTCCTGGATGCGGACGAGCTCGAGGACCGCACGCCGAGGCGCATCGAGGTCGAGGGCAAGCCCGTGCTGCTGTTCCGCGAGGGAAACGACATCTACGCCATCGGCGCGACGTGCGCACACGCGGGCGGCCCGTTGGACCAGGGCAAGTTCTACGACACGTGCGTGCAGTGCCCCTGGCACGACTCGGTCTTCGACCTTGCCGACGGCCACATCGTGCACGGGCCCGCGACGCAGCCGCAGCCGGTGTTCGACACGCGGATCAGGAACGGGCAGGTAGAGCTCCGGCTCCGCGAGGATTGACCGGATCGGGAGCCCGGAAACGGCGAGGGGCCGGTCATGCGCCCTCGAAGAACGTCGGCACCACGGGGCGGCGGCCATACACACCGACCTGGCCGCCGCTCCCGTTCGTTCAGGCGGACGGGACGGTCACGAAGAACCGCGCGCCCTTCCCCTCCTCGCTCTCCACCCAGATACGGCCGCCGTGCGCCTCCACGATGCCCTTGGCGATGGAGAGGCCGAGGCCGACGCTCCGGCGGCCGGAGTTGCGTGCCTGCCAGAAGCGGTCGAACAGGTGAGGAAGCTGATCGGCCGGGATGCCGGGCCCCGTGTCGCGGACCTCGAAGCGGACCTGGTCGCCATCGCGCGAGACGTAGACGCCCACGCGGCCACCTTCCGGCGTGAATTTGATGGCGTTGCCGACCAGGTTGCCCAGCGCCTGCAGCAGGCGGTCGCGGTCGGCGCGCACCACCGGCGGCTCCGGCTCCAGGCACCGCAGCTCGAGGTCGAGCGATTTCTCCTTCGCGAGGACACGGAAGGAGTCGTCCAGGCCCTGGAGCAGCGCCGCCGCGCTGTGGGGCCGCGGCTCCACCACCAGCCGCCCGGCTTCGATGCGCCGTAGGTCGAGCAGATTGGTCACCAGCCGGTCCATCTCCTCGGCCGCGGTGCGGATGCCCTCCACCTGCTCGCGGGCCGCGACCAGTTCCCTGGGCAACGTCCGGAGCAGGACGCGGCTGCGGATGAACACGGCGCTGAGCGGGTTGCCGAGGTCGTGCGAGAGGATCGCGAGCACGTCGTCCCGCGCAGCGATCGCCCGCTGCGCCTCACGGTACAGCCGGGCGTTGTCCAGCGCGAGCGCCGCCCGACGGCCGAGGTCCTCGGCGAGCGCCACGTCCGCTGGGTCACGGAAGCGGCCGGGCGTGCGCGAGAAATACTGCATCGTGCCGAGCAGGTGGCCCCGCGCGGCGAGCGGCACGGACAGCACGGACCGCACCGCCATCTCGCGCAGCACCCGGAGGTGCTCGTCATTCGCCGCGATCTCCGCTAGGAACGCCTCCGAGAAGTCATCGATCAGGACGGATTCGCCGCTGTCGAGCACCTTCCACACGGGATGCGGCCGACTGCGGTCGAGCGGGATACGCTGCAGCGCGGCAGCGAGATCGGCATCCTCCGGGTCACGGTGCGCGACGACGAGCCGCGCGGTGCCGTCGTCCTGCACGATGTCCACGGAGCAGAAGTCGGCGAGCGACTGGACGGCGATGCGTGCGATGTTGCGGAGCGTGACCTCGTAGTCCAGCGACGACGCGAGCTCGCGGCCCGCGTCGGCAAGCACCTGGAGGCGCTCGGCGGCGCGCTGCCGCTCCGTGATGTCGCGCAGCACCGCCGTGAACAGCAGCCGGCCGTCCACCTCGAGCTTCGAGATGGACGCCTCCGCCGGGAACTCGGTGCCATCCTTCCGCAACCCGTAGATCTGGCTCCGCTCGGCCATGCGCCGCGCCCGCTCGGGGCCGGCCGCGAACGCAGGGATGTGGAGGCCGCGATGGCCGCGCCGGAACCGCTCGGGAATGAGGATGTCGAGCGGCTGGCCGATGACTTCATCCCGCGAGTAGCCGAAGATCTCCTCGGCCCCCTGGTTGAAGATCAGGATCCGCTGATCTTCGTCGATCGTGATGATCGCGTCGGCGGCGATGTCGAGGATGGCGCCGAGGATCCGATCCGCATCGCGCCGAGGCACTTCTGCGGAAGGGATGCTCGAAACGTTTGACACCATGGCCGTCGGATGTAGAGGGCGGACGAACCGGCCTCGTGGCGCGGGCCGCTCGGCGGACCACGGCGCCCGGCCGACTCCCGGGAATATGGGGTCCTACCCGCGTTTGCGCCACGTGGTCCTCCGGCCGATGGGACGGAGGCCGTCAGTCGCCGGTCAGCATCCCTGTGCGGACGGCAAGACGGATGAGCTCGGAGCGGTGGGTGAGCCCGAGTTTCTCCATGATGCGGGAACGGTAGGTGTCGACGGTCTTGGGGCTGATAAAGAGCTTCTCGCCGATCTCGCTGGAGCTGTAGCCCTGGACGGTGAGGGCCATCACTTCCCGCTCGCGCTCGCTCAACTGGGCCAGCGGGTCCTTCTCGGCCTCCTGCCGCTTGTTCTTGAAGCCCTCGAGCAGCAGCCGGGCGGCGCTCGGGTACAGGAACACCTCGCCCTTCGCGACGGTGCGGATCGCGTGCGCCAGCTCCTCGTCCGCGCTGGTCTTCTTCACGTAGCCGCTGCCGCCCGCCTCCAGCACCGGGAGCAGGTATTCCTCCTCGGTGTGCATGGTCAGCACCAGCACCTTGGTCCCCTGGTTCAGCGCGGCGATCTGGCGCGTCGCCTCCAGTCCGTTCATCCCGGGCATCGAGAGGTCCATGACGACGACGTCGGGCTTGAGCGCCTTGGCCCGATCCACGGCCTCCTCGCCCGTGGACGCCTCGCCGACGACGTGCATGTCCTCCTCGGCATCCAGCAGCGCCTTCAGACCGGCACGCAGCACAGCATGGTCGTCGGCCAGCAGGATCCTGATGAGTTGCGACATGTCAGGCTCTCTCCTCTCCCGGCACGGGGATCCGGACCACCACGCGGGTACCGCGACCCGGCTCGCTGTGCACCTGAACGGTGCCGCCGACCCACGCCGCACGCTCTTCCATGCCCAGCAGCCCGATCGCCCCACGGCGCTCTGCTTCTGCGAGGTCGAAGCCGCGGCCGGAGTCCGCAATCGTCGCGACGACGTGGCGTTCCTCCCGCCCGATGACGACCTCTGCCTCCTTCGCGCCCGAGTGGCGGGCAGCGTTGCTCAACGCCTCCTGGATGATCCGATAGAGCGCCAGCTCGGCCTCGGGCGTGAGCAGGCCCGCGACCGGCGCGGCACGCACCCGGACCACGAAGCCGGTGGGCTCGGCGAGAGACCGGGCATAGGCCTCCACGGCCGGCAGCAGGCCGAGCATGTCGAGCGCCGGCGGACGCAGGTCGGACGCGTAGCGCCGCAGCCGCTCCGTCGCTGCGGCGAGGCCTTCCCGGACCTCGTCCAGCGCGCTGTCCCGCTCGGCCCCGTTGGCCTTGGTCCGGGCCAGCCGCAGCCGGATCATCAGCTCGCTCAGCGACTGAGCCGTGTCGCTGTACAGCTCCTGGGCGAGCCGCTTCCGCTCCTCCTCCGCCGCCTCGAGGGCCCGCGCCGTGATCGCCCGCAGCCGCGCCCGGTACGCGGCCACACGGTCCAACATTTCATTCAATACATCGATCACCGCGCGCAGGTCCCGGTCCGCCAGACGAGATGGCTGTGCCCGCGCCTCCAGGTCGCCCGCGGCCACCCGCCGCGCCGTGCGCTCCAGCTCGCGGAGCGGGTCCAGCGCGAGCCGCACGAGCACCGCGTTCACCGCCACGCTCGCCGCCGCACCCACCAGCACCAGCGGGGCAACGCGCAACAGCGCCGCCCGGTCCACCGGCCCGCCGAACAACCCGACCGCCGCCGCGGCCGCGACCAGCATCGCCAGCGTGACGATGACGCCGTTCGCGATCAGGATCTTGGCAGACAGGCTGACGCCGAGCAAGCGCCCGACGAGCGAACGGGGCGCTCCCGGCGCCCCGCCCCGGCCCTTGCCCTCGACTTCTCCGGGAGCGTCCCGTCCCGTCATCCCGACTCTACGCGCCGCCGCAATACCTTCCATGAAACCCGACTGCCTGTCGCTCAAGTCTACAGGATCGGTGGGGCGCGTCTGTCCGGCGACGCCCCAACCCGTGTAGGGAGTTTCCCTACACGGCCATCGCCACCATCTCCTCATTCCGCGGCGAACCGGTGGCGGCGAGGGCCGTGTTGCAGACCAGGACGGGCTGCTTGCTGGTACGCACCACCTTGTCCGCGACGCTGCCGAGCAACAGCCGCTGCGGCCCGCCGAGGCCGCGGGTGCCGATGGCGATGAGGTCCGTGTCGTGGGCCTCCGCGTACTCGGTGATGGCGGAGGCCGCGGACGGCGCGATCACGACGGCGCCGGCGACGTCGTGGCCCTCGTCGCTCAAGCGTTCAGCGAGCCGGGAGACGTACTCGACGGCCTCGCGCCGGCGGTCGGCGAGCGTCGGGTCGTCGAAGAGGGCGGACGGCGGGCCGAAGTCGGCGATGACGGAGACCGGCGTCACGACGCGGAGCAGCGAGTACCGGGCGTCCGTCGGCTTGCCGAACTTGATGGCCTCCTCGATGACGCGCTCGGCCGCCTCGGAGCCGTCCAGCGGGATCAGGATGTGACGGGCGGCGGTGCGTCGAACGCGGGCGCGGTCCTTCTCTTCCGGCCGGATCAGCAGGACCGGCACGCTCGACTGGCGGATGAAGGAGTCGGCGACGCTGCCCAGCCACGCGCGGCTGAGGCCGCCACGGCCGTGGGTGGTCATGACCACGAGCTCGATCCCGTGTTCGCGGACGTAGCTCCGGAGCACGTCGGCGATCGCGCGGCGCGGCGGGTTGGAGTACGACACGCCGGCGATGGTGTCCGCGAGCAGGGCGAACGACACGGAATCGGAGAGCTCGTCTGACGTGCGTGCCGCGATGGCGTCGAGGTAGTCGCGCTCGGGGTCGCAACGGACGCCGGCGCGCCCGCGCACGGGCCTCGAGCCGGTGCGGACGTGGACGAGGTGCAGGCGCGCCGCACAGCGTTTGGCGAGTGCGATGGCGACCGGCAACGCCTGCTCGCTGAACGGCGAGCCGTCGAGCGGAACCATGATCGAGCGGTACATGGTCGTCACCGTCCTTTCTACGTACGCGTTGCGGTCCTGCGGTCCCGCTCCGCGCTCCTGCGGGTGCGGATCCCGGCGAGCGCGTACGCCGGGGAGTAGGCCGTGACGCCGGTCGCGAACAGGACCATGCCGGCCCCCCACGCGATGGCCTTTTCGGTGCCCGTCAGCCCGCCCGCCGCGAGGGCGAAGGCGACGAGCGCGAGGCCCGAGACGATCCGAACGACGCGGTCGGCGGTGCCGACGTTGAGACCGGCGCTCATGTGTGCCTCCGGGCGGAGTCCTAGCCGTACGCCACGAAGCTAGGGCACGGGGAGTGCCGGGTCTGTCGGGGCGCGGAGGAAAACGTGTAGGTGTTTGCCCGGCTGTCGGGCTGGAGGTCGGCGGATATCATTCCCCGGAGCAGACCCCGTACCTTGGAGCGTGCCGGTGGACCCACGGCCGCGTTCCGGCGGCTGCGAGGGCGAACGTGGTGTCCGGCGCGGGCCGGGCGGGCTCGCGTGGAAAGGAGGCGAAGATGACGGCTCAGACGGCAAGGGGCCCGGCGGCGGCGTCCAGCGGCGCCGCCGGCCTCGATGCGATCCTCCGGCCGCGCAGCATCGCGGTCATCGGTGCGTCGCGCTCACCCGACGCGATCGGGCATCAGATCCTCTCCAACCTCGTGCGGCACGGCTTCACGGGCGCCGTCTACCCGATCAACCCGAACGCGGACTCGATCCACTCGATCCGCGCTTATCCTCGGATCGGCGATGTGCCGGAGCGGGTGGATCTCGCGGTGATCGCGGTGCCGGCGGAGCGGGTGGTCGCCGTGGCGAAGGAGTGTGCGGCCGCGGGCGTGCGGGGGGTGGTCGTCGTCTCCGCGGGGTTCCGTGAGATCGGGCGCGAGGGCGCGGAGCGGGAGCGGGAGCTGGTCGAGATCGTCCGGCGACACGGCATGCGGCTCGTCGGCCCGAACTGCCTGGGGGTGCTGAACGCGACCCCCGGCGTCTCGATGAACGCAACGTTCGCGCCGGTGATGCCCGCGCCGGGCCGCGTGGCGTTCCTCTCGCAGTCGGGCGCGTTGGGGCTGAGCATCCTGGACTACGCCAGCGAGTACCGGGTCGGGGTCTCCCAGTTCGTCTCGGTGGGCAACAAGCCGGACGTGAGCGGCAACGACCTGCTGGAGTACTGGGAAGACGACGACTCGATCGGCGTGATCCTGATGTACGTGGAGAGCTTCGGCAATCCGCGCCGGTTCCGGGAGATCGCGTCGCGGGTCTCGCGGAAGAAGCCGATCATCGCGCTCAAGGCCGGCCGCTCCAAGGCGGGCGCCGGCGCTGCGCTCTCGCACACCGGCGCGCTCGCGGCCGATGACATCGCGGTGGACGCGCTGCTGGCGCAGGCGGGCGTGCTGCGCGCCGCCTCGATCGAGGAACTCTTCGACATGGCGATGGCGCTGGGCGTGCAGCCGCCGCCGCGCTCGCCGCGCACGGCGATCGTGACCAACTCAGGTGGCCCGGGCATCCTGGCGGCGGACGCGCTGGAGATGAACGGTCTGGAGCTGGCGCAACTGGCGCCGGAGACCGTCGAGCGCCTGCGGCCGCTGTTCCCCGAGGAGGCGTCGCTCCGCAATCCGGTGGACATGATCGCGACGGCGCGGCCGTCGACGTATCGTGGCGCGCTCGAGGCGGTGCTGTGCGACGACGGCGTGGACGCCGCGATCGCGATCTTCGTCCCGCCGCTCGGCGTGCGGCAGGAGGACGTGGCGGAGGCCATCGCCGAGGCGGCTCGCACGTGTCGGACGAAGCCGGTGTTGGCGGTGCTGATGGGCCGGGAGGGGTTGCCGCAGGGCCGGGCCGCGCTGGAGGAGCTGCAGATCCCGGCGTACACGTTCCCGGAGTCGGCGGCGCGGGCGCTCGCTGCGTTGAACCGCTACCGCGAGTGGCTGGAGCGGCCGGTGGCCGAGGTGGTGCCGCTGCCCGTGGACCGGGACCGGGCGGCCGCGCTCATCGAAGGCGCGCGACGGGAAGGGCGGCAGCGCCTCACGGAGATCGAGTCGCTCGAGCTCCTGGCGGCGTACGGGATCCCGATCACGCCGGCCCGGCTCGCCCGCGACCCCGAGGAGGCCGTTCGCTTCGCCGCGGAGTTCGGCTTCCCCGTGGTGATGAAGGTCTCCTCGCCCGCCATCGTGCACAAGACGGACGTGGGCGGCGTGGAGCTCGGGATCGGCAACCTGCAGGAGGCGCGCGCCGCCTACGAGCGGCTGGTGGACATCGCCGCGCGAGTGGCGCCGGACGTGGAGTTGCACGGCATCCTGGTCCAGAAGCAGCTCGAGGGAGGGCGCGAGACCATTGCGGGCATCTCGCGCGATCCGCTGTTCGGCCCGCTGGTGGCGTTCGGGCTGGGCGGGATCTTCGTCGAGGTGCTGCGCGACGTGGTGTTCCGGCTCGCGCCGATCGACGAGCTCGAGGCGGAACGGATGGTCACGGGGCTACGGGGTGCACGGCTGCTGACGGGCGTGCGCGGCCAGAAGCCGTGTGACACCGCGGCGCTCGTCGAGGTGCTGCGTCGGCTCTCGCAGCTCGCCGTGGACTTCCCGGCCATCGCGGAGTTGGATGTGAACCCGCTGCTCGCGTTCGAGCGCGGCGCAGTCGCGGTGGATGCGCGCGTGGTGCTCGGCGACGATGTCGGCGGCGAGCGAGAGCGGCAGGAGGGTCCGCTCAGGCGCCTGGTCCGGCGCGGCGGCCGAGCAGCGCCTCGAGGCGCGGGAGCCCGGTGAGGCGGAGTGAGCGTGGTGCCGAGAATCGCACGGCGTCGCCCGGCATCCGGCGCGTGGCGGCCCCTGCCAGCGTCCTGACGAGCAGGATGAGCACGACGAGATAGGCGGCGAGCCGCAGACGGTCATCGTTGGGGAAGACCAACCAGTGCGTGACCGCGTAGGCGCCGGTGCACGCGATCAGGGCGGTGCCGGCATCGCGCCAGCCGAAGCGACGCGCCCGGGAGACGAGCAACCACGCGCCGAGCAGCGCGAAGAGCGCCGCGAACAGCGGGAGGTTGGCGGGGTGCGTCTCGCGCAGGTAGATCCAGGCGTAGTCGCTGAAGCCCAGGGACGGCACGAACTGCTCGGGGTAGGGCAGGGGCTCGACGAACGAGTGGTGGAACGAGACCCGCCAGCCGAAACTCCCTGACCAGATGCGGAGCGCCGCGGAGACCGCCACGCCCGCGAGCGCGCCGAGCGCCGCGACGGCGCGGTCCCGCCGCACCCGCAGCGCGCGCCAGCCCGCAATGCCTAGAATCCAGAGCAGATTATCCGGCCGGATCAGCAGCGAGAGGAGGAGCACCAGCATCCCGCGGCCGAAGTGCTGGCACTCGAACACCAGCCACAGCGCGGTGAGGACGACGAGCGCCGAGAGCGCGTCCGGCGTCGGGAGCCGTGCGGCCTCCAGCGCGACCTGCACGCTCATCGCGCCCCACGCGGTCGCGAGCGCGGCGAGCGGCGAGAGGAAACCCGACAGCCAGACGAAGGCGACGACGCCGATGCCGAGGTACGCGACGCGCGAGATCCATACGCTCCCGTGCACCGGGTCCACGCCCAGCCGGTCCAGCGCGAGGATCAACAGCGGGTACGCCGGCTCGAGGCGGTAGAACGGGAGCTGCTGCTCGAACGCCGCCGGGTCCGCGGCAACCGCCTGTTGGAATTCCCCACCTTCCACCAGCCACGCGTACTGCTCCGGCGGCACGTTCCGGTACGCCAGGTCGTAGACCCGCCGGTGCGCTTCGGCCGGCGTGGCGCCGCCGATCCGCGCCGCGACGCCGCTGTAGCCGAGCAGGTCCCAGTCGTAGTACGGCTCCGCCCAGCGGAGGTTGACGGCGAGCAACGCCACCAGGGCGAGAAGCGCGACCATACGCCGCACGAGCACGGCTCCGATGAGCGGTCCTGCCTTTGCGCGCGGCGTGTTGGGCCGCGCCGCGTGAGCGAGCGCCGGGGTGAGCACGCTGCGGGCCGGGCGAGGGCACGGCCCAGCCAGCGCAGAGGAGTGGGAAGATGTGGACCCACTTGGCGCTTGCCGAACTCGCCCGGAGCCGCTCGGAGCGTGGACTACGAGGCGCCGGCGGCCGCTGTGCCCTTCGCCCCCAGCTCCCTCCTCACCACCGGCGCCACCTCTGTGCCGAACAGCTCGATGGCGCGCAGCATCTTGTCGTGGGGGATCGCGCCCACGCTGAGCTGGGCCAGAAAGCGCTGGTGACCGAAGACCTCGTGCTGGTACAGGATCTTGTCGATGACCTCCTGCGGGCTGCCGACGAGCAGCGCGCCGCGCGGGCCGCACAGCGCATCGAACTGCTCACGCGTCATGGGCGGCCAGCCGCGCTCGCGGCCCAGGCGGCTCATGACCTCGGCGTAGGTGGGATAGAAGATGTCCCGCGCCTCCTTGGAGGTCGGCGCGATGAACGCGTGCGAGTTGATGCCGACCGGCAGTCTCGCCGGGTCGTGGCCCGCGCGCCTGGCGGCCTCACGGTACAGCTCGACCAGCGGCGCGAAGCGTGCCGGCTCGCCGCCGATGATCGCCACGGCGAGGGGCAGGCCGAGCATGCCGGCACGCACGAAGGAGTGCGGCGTGCCGCCGACCGCGACCCAGATGGGGATCGGCTGCTGCTGGGGCCGGGGGTAGACGCCCTGGCCGTTCAGCGGCGGGCGATGCTTGCCGCGCCACGTGATGCGCTCGTTGTCGCGCAGCCGCAGCAGCAGGTCCAGCTTCTCGGCGAACAGCTCGTCGTAATCGGCGAGATCGTAGCCGAAGAGCGGGAACGACTCGACGAACGAGCCGCGGCCGACCATGATCTCGGCCCGGCCGCGGGAGATGAGGTCCAGCGTGGCGAACTGCTGGAAGACGCGCACCGGGTCGTCGGAGCTGAGGACGGTGACGGCGCTGGTCAGCCGGATGCGCTCGGTGCGGGCGGCCGCCGCGGCCAGCACGATCGCCGGCGCACTGACGATGAAGTCCGGCCGGTGGTGCTCGCCGACGCCGAACACGTCGAGCCCGACCTGGTCCGCGAGTTCGATCTCCTCCAGCAGGTTACGGATGCGCTCCCCCGGACTGATGGCGTAGCCCGTGACCGGGTCCGGCGTCGTTTCGCCGAAGCTGTAAATGCCGAGTTCCATGCGTTCCTCGTTCGTCGAACGATCGAAGCTAGCGCGCCGCCCGGACCTCCAGGTGCTGCTCCAGGAATCGGGCGATGCGCCGGCCCTGGATGATGCGGTTGGACAACTTGCGCACGCCGTGCCCTTCGTCCGGGAAGCGCAGGTACTCGACCACGCCGCCCCGCTCGCGGATCGCGCGCACGAAGCGGTCGGACTCCTCGACCGGGTCGCGCGGGTCGTTCGCGCCATGGATCACCATGACAGGCGCGCGCACGTTGGCCACGTGGGTGATCGGCGAGATGGAACGGAAGAACTCCCGGTCCGCGGGATCGTCGATGTCGCCGTACTCGATGCGGTCGCTCGCCTTGAGCTGCGGTGAGGCGCCCTCCAGCGCGGTGATCCAGTTCGAAACGCCGACGGCCGCGACGCCCGCGCGCCACAGGTGCGGCAGCCGGGCCAGCCCCGCCATGGTGAGATAACCGCCGTACGACGCGCCCATGAGCGCGACGCGGGAGGCGTCCACGCGGCCCGTGCTCGCGAGCCACCGTACGGCGTCCTCCAGGTCGTACAGCTCGGCCTCGCGCAGCCGGCCGTCGTTCAGCCGCGCGAACGTCTTGCCGTAGCCGGTGGAGCCCCGGTAATTCAGCTCGAACACGGCAATGCCGCGGGTGAGCAGGTATTGCCGCGTCGGCTCGAAGACGGGCCGTGCCTGCGCCGTCGGCCCGCCGTGCACGGACAGCAGGACCGGCGGCCGCACGCCCGACGGCAGCCCGTCCGGCATGTACAGCAGCCCGTGCAGCATCACTCCGTCGCGCGCGGGGAACGAGTGGTGCTCGGGCAGGATCATCGTCTCGAGGTCGAGGCCGGCGCCATCGGAGTGGGTCGCGCGGTGCGTCTCTCCGGTCTCTGCGTTCCACGTCCAGATGTCGCCGGGCACCCGGGGGCTGGCCACCGTGATCGCCGCCACGGGCGCGTCCGACGCCCACGTCACGCTGTAGACGCCGCGCGGCAGCTCCGGCACCGGGACGTGGCGCGCGGCCCGCCACCGCTCCGGCGTCGGCGCGCCGCCGCCCGGGCCGAGGTCCCGCACGTGCAGCGCCGAGTAGCCGCCCTCGTTCGTGGTCCAGGCGATGAACCGGCCGTCGGCCGAGAGCGCGACGTCTTCCACGTCGCTGTCCGGCGCCTCGAGGATGAACAGCTCGCGGCGGGCGACGTCGTAGTACGCGAGCGCCGCGTACTCGCCCTCCTGGTTCGTCGCGAGGTAGAACCCCGAGCCGTCCGGCGTCCACTGGAACGAGTCGTAGCTCGCGCGGTCCGGAGGGCTGAAGAGCGTGTCGAGCCGCCCGGTCGCGACGTCGTACAGGTACACGTCGTTCGCATCCTCGCCCCGTGCCTCGGTGAGCAGCACGGCGCCGCCGTCCGGCCGCCACGCCGCCGCGTACAGCCCCATCCGCCCGCGGAAGATCTCCCGGTCCTCCCCCGTCTCGATGTCCAGCAGATGGATGTCGAAGTCGACGCCGTTGCGCTCCGTCGTCGCGTAGACGATGCGCCGGCCGTCGCGGGTGAAGTCGCCGAACACACGGAAGGCGTCGGACGGCGGGAGCAGCTCGCGCTCCCGCGTGCCGTCCGGCGAGATCAGGTAGAAGCCCTCGCGCTCGTCGCCGCCACGGTCCACGCCGTAGATGATCCAGTCGCCGGCGGGCGACCAGGCGTGGAACGTCACCGGCTCGCCGAAGGTGAGCTGGCGCGGCCAGCCGCCGGTCGCATCCACCACCCAGAGCTGCGGCGCGCCGCTGATCTGCGTCCGGAACGCGAGCTTCCGGCCGTCCGGCGAGAGCGACGGCGCCGTTGCGGTGCGGACGTTGAGGAACCGGCTGATGTCCGGGTAGCGGTCGCCGGCGAGCCCGATCTCGACGGGCACCGGCTTGGGGATGTCATCCTCGTTGGGCGTCGGCGGGATCTGCGCGAGAGCGTGATCGGGCTTCAGGACAGTCGTCGTCACGGCCATCCAGGCAAGGGTTGCTGCAAGGGTCGTCCAGGTACGGATCATGGGCCGCCTACCATCGCACGCATCGGTGCGGTCGTCCCAGCGTCTCGTGCGTGTATACCCTGCAACCCCGGCGGCGCGCCGGCGCATCGGCCGACGGGCGGGCGCGGCACGCATGATGCCCCGCTGGAGACGTGCGCCATACGGCCGAGCGGGGAGCGCAAGGTGCGAGTGGACGGAAGGCGCCCGGAGCCGGGCGAGCCCGGGCGGATCAGCGGAGAGGCCGCGCGCTGTATGCGTTACGCGGCGCTGTCACAAGCGGCTGCGTCGCTCGTGGCGGCGACGGGCGCCGCGGCCCTCGTCGGCTGGGCGCTACACATCGATCCGCTGAAGCGGGTGCAGGCCGGCTACATGGCCATGGTGCCGCTCACCGCCCTCGGGCTCGTGCTGGCCGGTCTGTCGCTCTTCCTGCTCCGGCCGGGGCGGGTGAGCCCGGTACGGCGGTACGCCGGCGGCGCCCTCGCGACCCTCCTGCTGCTCCTGGGCGCGGCCAGCGTGCTCCACTATCTCACCGGCATCGATCCGCCCCTCGGCAGGACGTTGTTCCCGGCCGCCGTCGAAGCCGACCCTGCCGCGCCGGAGCCGTGGCCGGCGCCCACCTCCGCCGCGATGTTCGTCCTTGCCGCGGTAGCGCTGCTGCTGCTGTCCACGCCCGAGCGTCGCTACGTGCCGGCGGCCCAGGTCATCGCGCTGGCGATGGGCTTCCTCGCGCTCCACACGCTCATCCTCTACATCTACGACATCGGCGTCTTCCTGGGCCTCACGCCGTTCCGGCCCATGGCGCTGCACACGGCGGCGGCGCTGTTCATCCTCTCCGTGGGCGTCATGCTGGCCAGGCCGGACCTCGGGCTCATGCGCCCCGTCATCGCGGACGACCTCGGCGGCCATCTGGCGCGGAAGATCCTGCCGGCCGTGCTGGCCGCGCCCGTGGTGTTCGGCCTGCTCCGCGCACTGGGCATCGCGACGAGGCTCTTCTCCCCCGTGGCGGGTCTCGCTCTGGTCCTCGCGCTCACCATGGCAGCCATCGTGGCGCTCGTGTGGTGGACCGCGGGCACCGTCCACGAGCTGGACGCCGACCGCGGGCGCGCCCTCGAGCGCGCCGAGGCCGAGCGCGCGGAGCGGGCGCAAGCCGCGGCTCGGCTCCGGCTGGCCCTCGAGGCGGGTCAGATGGGGACCTGGGAGTGGGCGCTCCGCGAGGGCGAAGTGGTGTGGTCCGAGGAGATGGAGGCGATCCACGGGCTCGCCCCCGGCAGCTTCGCCGGCACCCACGACGCCTTCTGGGACAGGGTCTTCCCGGAAGACCGGGGACGCGTCCGCGCCGCCATCGAGCGCGCCATACGCGGCGACGAGCCATACCACGCCGAGTACCGGACGGTGCGGCCGGACGGCAGCGTACGCTGGCTCGAGGCGTGGGGCCGGGTGCTCCGCACGCCGGACGGCGAGCCCGAACGGATGGTCGGCGTGTGCCGGGACGTGACCGAGCGTGTGGAGACCCACGAGGCCGAGGCGTTGCTCGCGACGGTCGTCGAGTCCACGAACGACGCGATCATCAGCGGCGAGCCGGACGGGACGGTGACGAGCTGGAATCGCGGCGCCGAGCGCATGTACGGCTACACCGCCGAGGAGATGATCGGCAGCCCGATCTTCCGGATCGCACCACCCGGCGAGCGGGAGGAGCTGCGCGGTCGGCTGGAGCGGCTCCGGCGGGGAGAACGGATCGAGAACCTCCGGTCCGTGCGCCAGAGAAAGGACGGACACCGCATCGACGTCGCGGTGACTGCCTCGCCGATCACGGACGAAACCGGGCGGGTGATCGGATGGTCTGCCATCGCGCGTGACATCACGGAAGAGCAGCGGGCCGAGGCGGAGCGCGAGCGCTTGCTGCGCCATGCGCAGGCGGCCCGGTCCGAGGCGGAGAGCGCGCGCAGGGAGGCAGAGCAGCGCGCGCACCAGGAGGCGGCGCTCCGGCGCGCCGCGGAAGTGTTGACCGCCACGTACGAGCCGGCCGAGGTGATCCGCACGATCGCGGACACGGCGTTCGAGGCCACGGGCGCCGAGGGCGCGTTCGTGCTGCAGTTGGATCCTGGTGGCGAGGAGCTGCGCGTCACCGCCGCGGCGGGCTCGCACGTGCCCCGGATCGGCGAGCGGTTCCCGTTCCGCGGCTCGTTGACCGAGCGTGTGCTGGAGCGCGGCGCGCCGGAGAACCTGAGCGGCGCGGGGGGGAGGAGATTCGATGGCGAGGAGCTGCGTCGCACGTGCCCGCACTGCGCCGCGATCATCGTGCCGTTGGTGGACGCGGGCCAGCAGATCGGCTCCCTCATCCTGTTGCGGATGCCGGAACAGGGAGCGTTCAGCTCCGAGGAGTTCGAGCGGGCGGGCACGTTCGCGCATCTCGCGTCGCTCGCGCTCCGCAAGATGCACCTGCTCGATGACGCCGAACGGAGGCGCCAGGAGACGGAGCGCCTCCTCGAGAGCCGCAGCCGGTTGATGCGCGGCTTCAGCCACGATGTGAAGAACCCGCTGGGCGCGGCGGAAGGCCAGCTCGCGCTGCTCGCGGACTCGGTGTTCGGCAAGCTGCCCGCCGAACAGCGCGTGAGCATTGCCCGCGCACGCGCGTCGATCCGCACGGCGCTGCGGCTGATCGATTCGCTGGTCGAGCTCGCGCGCGTCGAGACCGGCGGGCTCACCATCGAGCGCGCTCCCATGGACGTGCGCAGCGTCGCGCAGGAGGTCGCCGAGGAGTACCGCGCCGCGGCGGAGGAGAAGGGACTGGAGCTGGACGTCCGGCTCGCAGAAACGCTGCCCATCGTCCACTCCGACGTGGACCGCATCCGACAGATCCTCGCGAACCTGGTGGTGAACGCGGTGAAGTACACGGAGCACGGCCGCATCACCGTGTCGGTGGAGCCCCGTGAGGCGGATCCGCGCGCCCCCGGCCCAGGCCCGTGGGTCACCATCGCCGTTTCCGACACGGGTCCCGGCATCCCCGAAGACCAGCAAGAGGCGATCTTCGGGGAATTCATCCGCCTGGACACGGGCCGGGATCGGCGCCGCGGCGCCGGCCTCGGCCTCGCCATCAGCCAGCGGCTCGCGCGTCTGCTCGGCGGCGACATCACGCTCGAGAGCCGACCCGGCAAGGGTTCGACCTTCACCCTCTGGCTGCCACAGGATCGGACCGCTGCGTCCCCCGAGGTGGGCGAGATGCGTGCGGCGGACGGCGGCTCGCGAAGCTGCTGCAGCATGGCGGAGGAGGAGATCGCGCGCCTGCGAGCGCGCGTGGAGGAGCAGGAACGGGCGCTCGCCGAGCACCGGCTCCTCGCGGGAGCGACCGCAACGCTGTCCTCCTCGCTCGATTACCTCGATACGCTCGAGCGACTCGCGCGCCTCGCCGTCCCGCGGCTCGCGGATCTCTGCGTCGTGGACGTCGTCACGGAGACGGGCGGCATGCGGCGCGTCGCCGTCGTGCAGCGCGGCACGAATGGGGACGCGCTGGCCAGCGCAACACGCGAGTTCCCGGCGCCGCCGCCAGGCAGCACGTACGAACGCGCCATGCGCAGCGGCCAGGCGCAGATCCTACGCCAGATCACGAACGAGGAGCTGCAGGAGCTCACGGGCGATGGCAAACGCCTGGAGCTCCTTCGCACGGTGCAGCCCCGTTCCGCCATCGTGGTTCCCCTGGCCGCGCGCGGCCGCACCCTCGGCTTGCTGGTCCTGATCCGCACCGAGCCGCGCCCGCCCTACGACGAAGACGACCTGCGGCTCGCCAGCGAGCTGGGGCGGCGCGCGTCCATTGCCGCCGACAACGCGCGTCTCTACGAAGCGGCCGAGGCCGCCAGCCAGGCCAAGTCCGACTTCCTCGCCGTCATGAGCCACGAGCTGCGTACGCCGCTCACCGCCATCGTCGGCTACCAGGAGCTGCTCGCCGCAGGCGTTGCCGGCAGCGTCACGAACGAGCAAATGAAATACCTGCGCCGGATCGGCGTCAGCGCCCAGCACCTCCGCGAGATCATCGAGGAGATCCTCACCTTCTCGGGGCTCGAGTCCGGACGCGAGATGCTGCGCCCGGAGCCGACGGACCTCACGCTCCTGGCCACCGACACGGCGGATGTCGTTGCGCCGGCGGCGCGGGAGAAGGGCCTGACGTTCGACGTCATCGTCCCCGACCATCCCGTGCGGGCCACGACGGATCCGGCCAAGCTGCGCCGCATTCTGCTCAACCTGCTGAACAACGCCGTGTCGTTCACGAACGAGGGCGGCATCCGCCTCGTGCTCGAGCAAGGTGACCACCAGGTGCTCTTCCACGTCCAGGACACCGGCATTGGCATTGCATCCGAGTCGCTGGAGCGGATCTTCGAGCCGTTCTGGCAGGAGCAACGCGGGCTCACCCGGGAGGTCGGCGGCACCGGCCTCGGGCTGACGGTCGCACGCCGGCTGGCGCGGATGCTGGGCGGCGACGTGACGGTGGTGAGCGAACTCGGCAAGGGCTCCACCTTCACGGCGCGCATCCCGCTCACGCCCCCCGCACGATCCAACGCACCAGGAACCCCACCGCGAGGAGCGCCAGACCGGTCAGAATGATGCGCGGTGAGAGCGAGAACGCGAGCAGCGTACACGCCGCGAGCCCGAACACCGGCACAGCGTCGCTGAACAGCTTCGCCTCGCGCGGCATGCGCAGCGCCGCGAGGTTGGCGATGCCGTAGTACAGGAGGATGGTGAACGACGCGGTGGCCGCCACGCCCGCCAGGGTGCCGGTGGCGGCGACGACGGCCGCAGCGCCGCCCACTGCCAGCGCCGCCCGGCCGGGCACGCCGTAGCGCGGGTGCACCGCATCGAGGAAGCGGGGCAGGTCGCCTCGCCGCGCCATTGCGAACGCCATCCGGCTGAGCCCCAGCAGTTGCGAGAGGATCACGCCGAGCATCGCGGCCACGCCGCCGGCCGCGACCGCCGTCGGGACCCAACCCGGGCGGAACGAGCGGGCCGCGGCCTCCAGCGGCGCGGCGGTCCGCGCCAGTGCATCCGTGCCCGCCGTGCCCGTCGCGACCAGCGCGACGGCGAGGTACAGGATGAGGACACCGCCGATGGTGATCTCGATGGCGCGCGGGATCGTCCGCTGTGGCTCGCGCACCTCTTCGCCCAGCGTGGCGATGCGCGCATAGCCCGTATACGCGAAGAACAGCAGCGCCGCGGCACGCAGTACGCCCCCCCAGCCCGCTGGCGCGAACGGCCGGAGGTTGCTCATGCGGAAGGACGGGATCCCCGCGATGACGAACAGCAGCAGCGCGCCCACGGAGATCGCGACGATCACCAGGTTCGCGCGGCTCGAGCGGCGTATGCCGAAGTAGTTCAGCGCGGTGAAAACGACGACGGCACCGAACGCCACGGCGCGTGGCGGCAGCCCGGGGCGCAGCGCCTCGAGATAGCCGGCCAGCCCCAGGGCGACCGTGCCCGCCGCCGTGATCTTGCTGGCGAGGAACAGCCAGCCGGCGGCGAAGCCGAGGGCGGGTGAGAGGACCCGGTAACCGTACTCGTACGTCCCGCCCGCGCGGGGGTAGGCCGCTGCGAGCTGCGCCGAGCTCAGGGCGTTCGCCGCCGCCGCCACGCCCGCCAGCAGCAACCCCAGCAGGAACGCCGGCCCGGCCACGCCCGCGGCCACGCCCGTGACCACGAAGATGCCTGCGCCCACGATGGCGCCGATGCCGATGCCGACGGCGTCCAGCAGCCCCAGGGCGCGAGGCAGTTCGACCGCCTGCTCCTCGTGCCTGCGTGCCATGACAGGAACCAAAGTACGCCGGCACGCGCGTCAACGCGATGACCCCATGCGCGCCGCCTCCTCCAGTGGCACGACCGGTGGGCCGGACGTATGATGATGCCGACAACCGCAACCGGAGACTCCGATGACGATCCGCGTGTTCGTGACAGGCGGGACGTTCGACAAAGAATACGACGAGCTGCGCGGGGTGCTCTTCTTCCGCGAGACCCATGTGCCCGAGATGCTGAAGCTCGGCCGCTGCCGCCTGGACGTGGCCGTGCAGACGCTGATGATGAAGGACAGCCTCGACATGACCGACGCCGACCGTGCCATCATCGTGGACCACTGCCGGCGCTGCGAGGAGCGTCGCATCGTGGTCACCCACGGCACGGACACCATGGTCGAGACGGCGCGGGCGCTGGCGCGGGACGTGACCGGCAAGACCATCGTGCTCACCGGCGCGATGGTGCCCTACGCGTTCGGCAGCTCCGACGGACTGTTCAACCTGGGCAGCGCCCTCTCCTTCGTGCAGGTGCTGCCGCCCGGCGTGTACGTCGCCATGAACGGCCGCTGGTTCCCGTGGAACGACGTGCGGAAGAACCGGGAGACCGGCGTGTTCGAGTCGCTGAGCGAGAGCGGAGCGACACCTGCACCGACAATGGTCCCCGATGTGCCGGCTTCACCGGGCCGGGGCTGAGTCGCCACGGCACGGGGCGGCGGAAGGCCAGCGGCGCGTAGAGCCGGCGACGGCACTGTGCGCCGTTCCCGGCAGGTCCATTGCTACCTCGAGGCGACGGAGCGATTCCTTCAACGCGCTGCGTCCGCTGCCGCATCCGCCGCAGCGCCGGCCACCAGCGCACGCATCACCGCGGCGCGCAGGCCGTTCACATCGGGGTACTGGCCCCGAGAATCGCGGCCGAGGTTCTGTCGGTTGGTCAACAGTACGACGGCGAGCCCGTAGCGCGGAACGCCCGCGACGTACGTCCCCGTGAAGCCGGTGTGGGCGAAGCTGCCCTCCGGCAGCTCGGGCGGCATCATCCAGCCCAGGCCGTGGCCATAGCGGTCGCGGGTGAGGAACGCGTCCACGGTCTCCGGCCGGAGGTGGCGTTTGCCGCCGTACTCCCCGCGCTGGAGCAGCAGGTCCAGCAGCACCCGCAGCTCCGCCGCCGTCGAGAATAGACCCGCGTGCCCCGCGACGCCGCCGAACGCGTAGTACGCGTTGCCGTCGTTCACCTCGCCCACGAGCGTGTACGCGCGCCAGCCGTCCCACGCCAACGGGTCGCCGTCGTAGCGATAACCGAAGGCGGTGTCGTGCACCATCTGCCGTTCGTAGGGATTGCCGTGCGAAGTGGCCGCGAAGTCCGTGAAGCCGTGCTCGCGCGGGTTGAAGACCGTGGCGCGGAGCCCCAGCGGCTCGTACAGCTCCTCACGGACGAACGCATCCAGCCGGCGGCCGCTCACCCGCTCCACGATGAGCCCCAGCAGCATGAAGCCGAGGTCGCTGTACTGCCGCCCCGCGCCGATCTCGAACTCGAGCGGCAGGCGGTCGATGTGCGCCAGCGCTTCCGCCGCGTCGTGCGCGTGGTAGTAGATCGGCTGCCAGCGGTAGAGGCCGGACGAGTGGGTGAGGAGGTGCCGCACGGTGATCGCGGTGTGTGGAGAGTCGCGGAGCTCGGGTAGGTAGCGGCCCACGGGGGCATCCAGGTCGAGGGCGCCGCGGTCCACGAGGAGCATGACCGCGAACGTCGTCGCCATCACCTTGGTGACGGAGGCGAGGTCGAAGAGCGTGCCCGTATGCAACGGGCGCGGCTCGGCAAGCCGCTCGACGCGGCCTTCCCGGAGTTCGTAGAGCTGCGCGTAGCCGTATGCGCGTTCGTGCAACACGCGCCCGTTCTGGGCAACCAGCAGCACCGCGCCCGGCACCCGCTCCTGCGCCACGGCCTCCGCCACGGTGCTGTCCGCCTGAGCGATGCCTCGCGCGAGGCCGGGACCGGGCTGCTGCGCCATGGTCACCCACGGGGCCAGGAGCAGCGCCGCGCCGGCGAGCAGCGGAGCGAAACGTAGCGGTTTGCGGCGTGGCAGGTCGCTACGGGGCACGGCAGCGAGATGCATGAGACCTCCGGGCCGAAACGAAATACGCGTGCGGGCAGAAACTGCCCACACGCGTCGGGTCCTGGCAAGCGCCCTGCGCCCGTCCGCGACTCACCGCAGCGCCGCTGGATCCGGTCTTCCCGCCAGCCGAGGTGCCCGCCGAGGCGGCTCGCGGCGGAGCCGCTGCGACGCGACGCTGAGCCCGAACGCCAGCACGACCGCAACCGGGCCCAGCCACGCGGCCGGCCTGCGGCTCGCCTTGCCCGTGGCGGCCAGGCGCGCGTTCCCGTTCGCCCCTGCCGCTACCGCGCCCGCCGCGCTCGCCGTCACCGCCGTCACCGCCGCTGCGTTGCGCGTCCGCTCCAGCGCCTCGGCCGCCATGCGCTCGTCGACGTACTCGCGATACGCCTCCGGGAAGATCGCGACGTGATAGTGCGGCGGCCTGCGCTCGCGCGTCACGTCCAGCACACCCCGGCGCTCCAGCGCGACGAGCGTGTCCTCCAGCCAGCGTCGGCTGGCGGCATCGCGCGGCACGCGCAGGTCCACCGCCATGCCCGCCGGATGCACCGAGAGCTCGTGCGCGTTCGCCGGCTGCTGGCTGCGCGGCCGCGCCAGGCTCGTCACCACCAGCGGGCTGCCCGTCGCCTCGCGGTACTGCCGGCCCAGCCTCTCCAGGAACAGCCGGACCTCTGGCAGCGCATACGGGTAGCTCACCCGGCTCACGTCGTAGTCCGCGTTGCCGGGCACCTCCACCAGCTCGCCCGCCGCGAGCAGCTCCTCCGCGTCCCGCGGTGTCTCAGCGAACCGGTACCCGCTCTGGACCGCCACGCCGTGCTGCCGCTGCATCGAGCGGGGCGAGCCGCGCAGCAGGTCGCGCGCCTCCGCGGCGGTGGACGTGCTCAGCAGGAACGCGAGGCCGGCCGCGACCGCCCGGAACCGCTCCATGATCCGTTCACCCCCTGATCACTGCCGTACGAGTCCGTTTCCGTGCACGGGAGCGTGGGCGCCGTGGCCCCGCCGAGAAAGCACGCCCCGCTCACCCGATGAGGGGGCGGGGCGGGTGTCACGTCAATACTAAGCTATTGTAACAAAATGAGTTGCGGGGTCAACCCCACGGGCGGCTCCCGCCCGGGGCGGCGACGTCGCCGTCGGCCCGTCCCCGGTCCGCTCCGCCGCAAGCCGGCTACGGCAGAGCCCGTAGCTGAGCGTGGAGCCGGCGGCCGCCGGCGTCCTCCACCCGCCGGTTCTGCAGCCGTCGCGGGAGCCAGACAGACCTGCGGGCCGCGCGATGCGATGTCGCGCGGCCCGCGCCGGCTGCGCCGCCGAAACCCGTCGTCACCCGCAATGAGCGGAAAGGCGCGTCAGTGCTGCGTGACGCTCAATCCGGTGACGTACGCTTCGGTGTTGTGTCCGAAGCGGATCCCGTAGATCCCGTCCGTGGACGGGAGCTTGCCCTCGCCCAACACGGCCGACTTGTCGTAGCTCGCGACCACGGTGCCGTTGATCGCGCACTCGACCTTGTCCCCCCTCACGGACAGCGCGATCTCCTGCGTGACCGGCTGGCCGGGGCCGGCGGCCCTGTTCACGGCCGGGTGCTCCTCGCCCCGCCGGCCGTTCAACTGGAACGGCTCCGGGCCGAACCCTCGCACGATGAAGCGGCCGTTGCCGTACGCCGCGCAGTAGAGGTACTTCTGCTGATCCGTCCCCATGTCGGTGCCCGCGATGAACACGCCGTAGGGGTGCGGGTGGTCGTTCAGCGCCATGTACGCGGGCTCGCGGAACGTCGCTTTCACCGTGTAGTTGCCCGACGCCCTGTTTTCCGGATGCCAGTACGCCACCGCAGGTCCGGTCCTCACGTGCAGCGCGTCGCCTTCCCTGGCGAGGCGGGCGCTCTCGAGGGTGGCGCCGCGCTGCGCCTCTCGCGCGTCGATCTTCCCCTGCCAGCCTTCGACGAAGATGCCGCCGCCGGCGACGGTAAGCGTCTCGTCCTGGGCGCGAGCCGCGTCCGCCGGGACGAGCAGCGCGATGGCGGCGGCCGATGCGGCGATGTAGAGGCGGCGCATGGTGCTCCCCTCCGTGATGCGGGTTCGGGTGTGAACGGTGCGGTTCCGAACGATAGCGCGGCCGCCGCGGTTTGGCCATGGGCGCCGGCGCGTCCCTCCGCCGTGGTCCTCTCTTCACTTGCGCGGCGGCGTGGCGCGTCCGATCCTGTCGCGCCGGTCAGGGGGAACGGAGTGCAGCCGCTCCGGGATGCCGCCGGTCGCGGCGCAGCGCAAGACTCGGTGGAGTACGGAATCGGAGTCCATGCTCGATCCGAACGCTCTCGAGCGGCACCTGACGACGGACCTCCGGGATGACACGCCGGACCCGCCGAAGGGACTGCCGCTCCACACCCGGATCCTGATCGGGTTGGTGGTCGGGGCCGTCCTGGGCATCGGCGCCAACCTCGTCCTGGGGCCGGATCACCCCGGCCTGGTCGCAGTCGTCGAGCACGTGACCGAGCCCATCGGGCAGCTCTTTCTGCGGCTGCTCCTCATGGTGGTCATCCCTCTCGTCTTCTCGTCCCTGGTGGTGGGCGTGGCGGGGATCGGGGACGTGCGGCAGCTCGGCCGGGTAGGGCTCAAGACCTTCGCGTTCACGCTCATCGTCTCGGCGGTCTCGGTGGGGATCGGCCTCGCGGTGGTGAACACCATCCGCCCCGGCGACCGCCTCAACCCCGCGGCCGCCGCCGCCATCGAGGCACGCTACGGCCGGGCCGCCGCGGAGGAAATCGAGGCGGCCGTCGAGCCGCCGGACCTGACGCCGCTGGCGCAGGTCGTGGAGACGCTGATCCCGACGAACCCGATCGCGGCGGTGGCCGGCCCCACGCCGAACCTGCTCCACCTGATGTTCTTCGGGCTGGCGCTGGGGCTCGCGGCCACGCTGGTCAGCGCGCAGGTCGTGGCGCCGTTCCTCTCCTTCCTCGAGGCACTCTACGCCATCTCCGCCCGGATCATCGACCTCATCATGAAGCTGCTGGCGCCGTGGGCCGTCGCGTGTCTGCTGTTCACCAGCACGGCGGGCTTCGGCCTCGAGCTGCTGGGCGCGCTGGCGTGGTACATCGGCACCGTGCTCCTCGGGCTGGGCCTCCAGATGTTCGGCGTGTACCCGCTCATCCTCCGCTTCCTCGTGAGGATCAGCCCGTTCGAGTTCTTCCGCCGCATCAAGACCGTCATCCTGACGGCGTTCTCGACCTCGTCCTCCAACGCGACGCTGCCGACGGCGCTGCGGGTCGCCGAGGAGAACCTGCGCGTGCCACGGGAGATCAACTCCTTCGTGCTCACCGTGGGCGCCACGGCGAACCAGAACGGGACGGCGCTCTATGAGGGCGTCACCGTCTTGTTCCTGGCGCAGCTGGCGGGCGTGGACCTCTCGCTGGGCGCCCAGGTCGGCATTGCGTACCTGGCGATCCTGGGCGGGATCGGGACCGCCGGCGTCCCCTCCGGCTCGATCCCGTTCATCATCCTGATCCTCTCCTCGATCGGCGTGAACCCGGCGTTGATCGGGATCATCCTGGGGATCGACCGCTTCCTGGACATGTGCCGGACCACGCTGAACGTGACCGGCGACATCACCGCGGCGGTCTACGTCGCGCGGTCGGAGCGCTTCCCGCTGCTGGACGAGGCGCCCGCGCCGCGGCGCGATGCGGCGGTGGTGTTGGCGGCCCCGTCAGCCGCAGACGGCGCTGCCGAGGCCGCCTCGCCGGCCGGCGAGGTCTCGCCGTGAGGCTCGGACGCCGGCGCGCCGCGCTCACGCGCGGAGCAGCGAAGCGGCGGCGAGGAAGCCGGCAGCGACCGCGATGAGCACGACCAGGAGCAGCCGCGTGCGTCGCAGCGGCCGCCGCACATGGATCAACGGACTCTGCGCCAGCGTGGGAGCGATCCGGGCGACGCTGGACGTCGCCATGACGGCCGCCTGGAGAGGCGTCGGGCGCGAGATGGTGTTGGGGCGTCGACGTGTGGGCATGTGTTCGGGTACCGCTCGGCTACGCGCGGGGAGAGGAAGGGAAGCGCGAGGTGGTGGAGGATGAACGCGAGCGGCACGACCGCGCCGCGACCCCGGCACGGTCGTGCACGTGACGAGAAACTAACGGCGCGGCGGCGCGCGGACAAGCCGGCGCCCCGCGCCGTCGCGATCCGACGGCCGGAGGCAGGCCGTGGCCACGCTCCGGCCCGTGCGGGCATGGCTCGCCGCCGACCCGCGCGGCAACGCCTCCGGTACAGTTCATGAAGCTCCGCCTTGCCGGGGCGTGGGCTCCGCGCGGGCGCGGGCGGGCGGCAGCACGGTGGCGGCGCAGCCGGCCCCGGCGCGACTCGGGGTTTGCGACGGCCGCGCGCGTTTGGCGGCCGTACCCCGGCACACCGGCAGCACACCCGAGCCGGGGACGCAGACATTGCTGGCCGGGCCCCGGTTTCCCGCGGAGGAACAGCATGCGGCGGCGGACCTGGATCGGGCTCATCGGCTGGCTGGCGCTCTGCTACGCCGTGGCGGCGTTCGGCTCGCGGTTCGAGGCGGGGGCGTGGTACGACCAGCTCACCAAGCCCGCGCTCACGCCGCCCGGCTGGGTGTTCGGCGTCGTCTGGTCCGTGCTGTACGGCCTCATGGCGATCGCGGCGTGGCTCGTCTGGAAACGCCGCGGGTTCGCCGGCGCCCCCTGGGCGCTCGGCGCGTTCCTCGTCCAGCTCGCCCTCAACGCCGCCTGGTCCTGGCTCTTCTTCGGCAGCCACCGCATCGGCCTCGCCCTGCTGGAGATCCTGGCGCTCTGGAGCGCCATCGCGATCACCATGCTGCTCTTCTGGCGTCACCGTGGCCTCGCCGCGTTGCTGCTCGTCCCCTACCTGCTCTGGGTGACGTTCGCGACCGGCCTGAACTTCGAGTTCTGGCGCCTCAACGCAGCGTGACGGGGAATCGGCAGCGACGGCTCGCTGCACCGACGGCACGCGCCGGACACACCGCGCCGCACCCTCGCCCCGGGCTTCCCACGGGCGCGGAACCCGCCTAGGTTTGGGGATCCAGCGGATCCAATCGGCGATCACCCGAACGCGAGGGGCAGCCATGTCTCGGGGACCGATCCTGACCCGCGCGGCGATCACGGCCGCCGCGGCGATCGTGAGCGCGTGCGGCGCCGCGCCGCAGGACGATCCGGCCGACGACGAGCCGGGGACCGGGGCCGAGGGAAAGATCGCCATCGCGATCCACGGCGGCGCGGGCACGATCCGTCGAGGTGACCTGACGCCCGAGCTCGAGGCCGAGTACCGCGCTGCGCTCGAGCAGGCGCTGCGCGCGGGGTACGCCGTGCTCGAGGCGGGCGGCTCGAGTCTCGACGCGGTCGTCGCCGCGATCGTGGTCATGGAGGATTCGCCGCTGTTCAACGCCGGCAAGGGCGCGGTGTTCACGAACGCGGGGACCAACGAGCTGGACGCGGCGATCATGGACGGCAGCAACCTCGCCGCCGGCGCGGTGGCGGGCGTCAAGCGCGTGAAGAACCCCATCAAGCTCGCTCGCGCGGTGATGGAGAAGTCGCCGCACGTGCTGCTGATCGGCGAGGGCGCGGAGGCGTTCGCCGCGGAGCAGGGCATCGAGATGGTCGACCCGTCCTACTTCTTCACCGAGCGCCGCTGGGAGCAGCTCCAGCGCGCGAAGGCGCAGGAGGGGGGCACGAACGCGGCGGCGACGGGGCCGCGACGCGCGGAGCTCGGGCCGGACGACCTCGAGTTGGGCACGGTCGGCGCCGTCGCGCTGGACCGCGCGGGCAACCTGGCCGCCGGCACCTCGACGGGGGGGATGACCAACAAACGCTGGGGCCGGGTCGGCGACGTGCCGATCATCGGCGCGGGCACGTACGCGGACAACGAGACCTGCGCCGTCTCCGCGACGGGCCACGGCGAGTACTTCATCCGCAACGTCGTCGCCCACGACATCTGCTCGATCGTGCGCTACACGGGCGCTCCGCTCGCGGAGGCGGCCGAGCGGGTGGTGATGCAGAAGCTGGTGGAGCGCGGGGGCGAGGGCGGTGTGATCGCGATCGACCGGGCGGGCAATATCGTCATGACCTTCAACAGCGAAGGGATGTACCGCGGCGCGATCGACACGCAGGGCAACATGACCATCGCGATCTACAGAGATTGACAGGCGTGCCATGGTGCAGGAGGCCGGCCCGTCGCCTCGCGCCGTCGCCGAGTGGCTCGAGCAGCAACGCGCAAGGGCACCAGCAGAACACCGACACGAAACGGGCCCGGGCGCTCGGAGCGCCCGGGCCCTCCTGTTTGCGGACTGATCGCGAGCTCACATCTCGTGGTGGGAGGCCGCATCGTGGGATCCCGTATCGCCCTCGGTCTCTCCCTCGCCCGGCACGCAGCTCACGTTCGGGTTCCAGTCCGCGAACGTTCCGTTCGGGTTGTCCACGGTCCAGACGCGCAGCGTCCAGACGCCGAGCTCTTCGTTCGCCGTCATCGGCTGGCCCAGGAAGGTGGGCGGCTCGGGCGCCGTCCAGTCCGCGCGCGGCAGCGCGTACGCGAAGCCGACGAGGCGGAACGAGCCGTCCGCCTGTGGCTCGTACAGCAGCACCTCGGGTTGGAGCGCGTCGAGCTGGCCGCCGTCGCCGATCAGCTCGGGGTTCGCGAAGTGGAAACCCTGGCCGCCCTCGGCAGACGCCACGCACTCCGTGAGCTGCTGCGTGTAGCCCGCGGCCTCGGCTTGCGCCCGGTCCGAGAACGACGCGACCGCCTCACGCGCGGCATTGATCCGCGACTCGATCTCTGCCGTCAGGATGGACATCGGCTCCTCGACCGGCTGCTCCGCGAGCTGTTCATCCGCCGGCGGCTGTTCCGCAAACTGGTCGTCTGCGGACTGCGCGCCGCATGCTGCGACCGCGCCCGCGAGAATGACAATGAGTCCACGGGTCTTGCGCGAAGTGGGCATGGGATCCTCCTCCGGATCGGGTTGGCGTGCGGCGTCCTTCGCCGCCCGCGTGAAGCCAGGGTCCGTACTGCTGGGATACGCGCCCAGGCCGGTTCGGCCGCCCGACGAACGGCGCTGCCTGCGACTTGTGTCGGAGTGTGGGAGGGGAGACGCAAGTCTCATTCCGCCGGTGGGACGGCGCTGGCGGCGATGCAGCGCGCGGGTGGCAGGCGTAACCTCCGGCGTCGTCGAGGAATCGCGGAGGACGAGCGCGCTTGCGTCAGCCGACGAGTTTGCGGATCACCTGCTCGAGGGATGCACGGTCTGGCACACTGCCCTGGGCGACGCGGGGGGATCCGCCGCCGCGGCCACCGACCTCGGCCAGCGCCGCCCTGAGCGCGGCGCCGGCGTTGATCCCGGAGTCTTCGGAGGCGGCGAGCAGCAGCGCGGGCGGCTCGTCCACCGCAGCGACGAGCACGGCCTTCGGGAGTGCGATGAACGCGTTCGCGAGGGCGCGGAGCTCATCGAGGCCGCCAGCGGGGTGCCGCTCGACCGCTCGCCGCACGCCGTCCTCGGCCGGCTCCGTCCGCTCGTAGAGCGCGCGTGCGCGGAAGCCGGCCAGCTCCTCCTCGGCGCGGCGCAGGGCTGCGCGCAACGCTCGCTCCCGCTCGCGCAGCCCGGTGACGAGGGCGGGCACCTCCTCGGGCCGCGCGGAGAAGTCGAGGGCGAGCCGGGTGAGCAGCGCATGGTCCTCGCGGGCGCGGCGCAACGCGCGCCCGCCGCACACGAAGGCGACGCGGGCGTTGCCACGCACGCGTTCGACGCCGCGGATCAGCACCGGCCCGATCTCGGCCGTGCCGCGCACGTGGGTGCCGCCGCAAGCGCTGCGGTCCACGCCGTCGATGGACACGATGCGTAGCGGCCCTTCGCGGTCGGGCCTCTTGCGCAGCCCGGCCGCCTCCGCCGCGTGCTCGTAGCTCACGGCCACCGCGCGGTCCTCCCACACCAGCGCGTTGGCGCGCGCCTCCGCCGCTTCGATCTGCCCCGCCGCGAGCGTGGCCGTCGCGAGGTCGATCGTGGACGACTCGGCGCCGAAATGCACGCTCACGGTCTCGAAGCCGTACAGCTCCGCGAACACGGCGGAGAGCAGGTGCTGCCCGGTGTGCTGCTGCATGTGGTCGAAGCGCCGCTCCCAATCGATGCGGCCCTCCACCCGCGCGCCAGGGGCCAGCGCCACCGGTTCCGCCAGCACGTGCGCGATCCGGTCGCCCTCGTCCACCACGTCCACCACGCGCACGCCGGCCAGCTCGCCCGTGTCGTGCGGCTGCCCGCCGGAGGTGGGGTAGAACGCGGTGCGATCCAGGTAGACGCGCCGTCCGTCTGCGGACACCTCCGCCACGTGCGCGTCGAACGCGCGGAGGTAGGCGTCGTCGTAGTAGAGTCTCCGGGTCATGACGGGCGGGAATATATCGCGCGCGGGCTCCGTTTTCACGCGCCCCCTGTCTCGGCTTGCGTGGGGCGACTGAGTTCGCTGACAGGGCCCGGGCGAGGGCGAGGAGCCTTGCCCCCGCCGCCCGGCCACCGCAATGTGCCCGCGTCGGGGACCACCCGGGAACACCCTGCACCGCACAGCCACACGCGAGAGACTGCCATGGGCCGTTCGCTGATCCTCCGCCTCGGTGTGCTGCTCGCCCTCGCCCCCGCCCACGCCCAGGCCCAGGTCCAGGTCCAGGGAGGGGTAGGAGCGGAGGGGCAGTCCACCGTGCCGCCGCTGGCGGCGCTCGTCGCCGCGCCTGCGAGCGAGCTGCGGGACGTCGTCGAACGCTACGCCGCGGACCGGGCGGTGCTGCTCCGGCGCTACGACGCCCCGTACTCGCCCGAACGGCAGCGCCGGATGCGCGAGTTCTACCAGGCCTGGCAGGCACGGCTGCGGGAGCTGGACTTCGACCGTCTCGGCGTCGAGGGGCGCATTGATTACATCTTGCTCGAGCACGAGCTGCGGTATCAGCTCGCGCTGCTCGACCGCGAAGAGCGGGTCTTCGCCGAGACCGAGTCGCTCCTGCCGTTCGCGCGCACGATCCTCTCGCTCCACGACGCACGGCGCCGCCACGAGACGATCGACCCGCGCGCCGCCGCGGACACGCTCGCCGGTCTGCTCCGCGCCATCGACGGAGCGCGCGAGGCTGCGGCGGCTGTTCAGCGTGGAACCACGAGCGGCACGCGTACCGTCGCGTCGAGCGATGGGGCCGCGAAGGCCGCGGACGAGGAACGCCTGCGCGGCTACCGGTCGCGCGTGGTCGCCTACCGCGCCGCGGTCATCGTGGACAGCCTCCGCCAGGTGCTCCGCCGCTGGAACGGGTTCCATGCCGGCTACGACCCGCTCTTCACCTGGTGGACCGCCGACCCCTACAGGCGCGTGGACTCGGCGCTCGTCGCCTACGGCCGCTACATCCGCCGCGAGCTCGCCGGCATCCGCGAGGGCGAGCCCGACCCCATCATCGGCGATCCCATCGGCGCGGCGGGCATGGCCGCGGACCTCGCCCACGAGATGATCGCCTACTCGCCCCAGGAGCTGATCGCCATCGCCGAGCGGGAGCTGGCGTGGTGTGAGGCCGAGATGCGCAAGGCCGCGCGCGAGATGGGCTTCGGCGACGACTGGAAGGCCGCGCTCGAGAAGGTGAAGACGCTGCACGTCGCCCCCGGTCAACAGCCGGCCCTGGTCCGCGACCTCGCCTACGAGGCGATCGCCTTCGTCGAGGAGCGCGACCTCGTCACCATCCCACCCCTCGCCAAGGAGGTGTGGCGCATGGAGATGATGTCGCCGGAGCGCCAGCGCGTCGCTCCGTTTTTCCTCGGGGGCGAGGTGATCCAGGTCTCGTTCCCGACGGACGGGATGACCCACGAGGAGAAGCTCATGAGCATGCGCGGGAACAACATCCACTTCTCCCGGGCCACCGTCCACCACGAGCTGATCCCCGGACATCACCTCCAGGGCTTCATGACCAGCCGCTACAACACCCACCGGCGGGTCTTCGCTACTCCGTTCTGGACCGAGGGCTGGGCGCTGTACTGGGAGCTGCTGCTGTGGGACCTGGGATTCCCCTCCACCCCCGAGGACCGCATCGGCATGCTCTTCTGGCGCGCCCACCGCGCGGCGCGGATCATGTTCTCCCTCGGCGTGCACCTCGGCACGATGACGCCGGAGGAGGCGATCGAGCTGCTGGTCGAGCGAGTCGGCCACGAGCGCGCAAACGCCGAGGCAGAGGTCCGCCGCTCCTTCATCGGTACCTATCCGCCGCTGTACCAGGCCGCCTACATGATCGGCGGCCTCCAGATCCGCGCGCTGTACAAGGAGCTGGTCGAGACCGGCCGCATGACCGCCCGCGCGTTCCATGACGCCATCCTCCAAGGCGGCCGTATGCCGATCGAGATGGTGCGTGCGCGGCTGATGGGCGAGCTGCTGCCGCGCGATTACACGGCGCGCTGGCGGTTCGCGGGCGACCCGTAGCCGCGTCCTGCGCCCTCACCCCGCGCCCCCGCTCCCGGCCCGGGGCGGGGGCGTTCCTGCCTCGAGCCCGCCGCAGAACCAACCGTCGCACTCCGGGGTTCTTCTAGCGTATTCCATGGACCGGATGATCCAGGGGAGTCGAGACGCCATGCAGTGTGAGGTCTTGAGGACCACGGGCGCTGACGCGCGGCGGGGCCGTCCGCGCGGCGTCGGGCGCTGTGGCCGGCGCGGGCCATGAGGCCGGCCGCTTCTCCGTCTTCACCCGATGCGGTCCCGCCGGTCCAGATCAGCCGGCGGGACCGGGTGCTGGCGCTCGCCGGCGTGCTGGCGGCGCTGCTGCTCTCGGGCCTCGACCAGACGATCGTGGCGACGGCCGGGCCGGCGATCCAGCGTTCGCTGGAGATCCCGGCGGCGCTGTACCCGTGGCTGACGACCGCGTACCTGATCGCGATGACGGTCTTCCTGCCGATCTGGGGGAAGCTGTCGGATCTCTACGGCCGCAAGCCGGCGCTGGTCGCGGGCGTGGCGCTGTTCCTCACGGGCTCGCTGTTCGCGGGCCTCGCGCCCGGGACGGTGATGCTCCTGATCGCGCGGGCCGTGCAGGGGCTGGGCGCGGCGTCGCTGTTCACGAGCACGCTGGCCGTGATCGCCGACCTGTTCCCGCCCGCCGAACGCGGCAAGTACATGGGCCTGATCGGCGGGGTGATGGGCCTGGCGAGCGTGATCGGCCCCCTGGCGGGCGGCGTGATCACGGACACCCTGGGCTGGCACTGGGTCTTCTTCATCAACCTCCCGATCGGCGCCGTGGCGCTGTGGTTCATCGTCACCCGCATGCCGCGATTGGGCGTGCCGCGGCGGGAGGCGCGGGTGGATGTGGCCGGCGCGCTCTGGCTGCTGGCGGCGGTGGTTCCGCTGCTGGTGGCGCTCTCGCTCGCGGGCGAGACCATGGGGCCGCGGGGTGGGAGCGGGGCTGGATCCGCGCTGCTGCCTTTGTTGGGCGCGGGCGTGATCGGCCTCGGCGCGTTCGTCTGGACGGAGCGCAGGGCGCCGGACCCGATCCTGGACTTCGCCCTGCTGAGGCGCCGGGAAGTGGGCGTGCCGATGGCGACGATGTTCGTGCTGGGCGGGGTGTTCCTCATCAGCATGGTCTTCCTGCCGCTCTACCTCATCAACGTGCAGGGCGTGTCGGCCACGAGCGCCGGCCTGACGATGCTGCCGTTGACGCTGGGCATCGTGAGCGGGAGCGTGGGCAGCGGCCAGCTCGCGAGCCGCGTGGGCCACGCGCGAAGCATCCTCCTCACCAGCCTGCTCGTGCAGATGCTGGCGTTCGCGCTGCTCGGTTTCCTCTTGCGGCCGGACACCTCACGGGCCGCGGTGAGCGCGATGATGGTGCTGGTCGGCCTCGGCATGGGGCCCGCGCTGCCGCTGTACACGCTGATCGTGCAGAACGCGGCGGGGCACGAGAACCTGGGGGTGGTGACGGCGGGCGCCACGTTCGCGCGCATGCTCGGGCAGGTCGTCGGCGTCACGGTGTTCGGCGCGGTGTTCGCCGCGCTGCTCGGAACGCCGCTGACGGCGAGCCCGGAAGGGGCGGCGATCGCGCTGAACGGCGGCCCTCCGGCCGATCCGGAGTACGCCCGCTCGCTCACGGCCGCCGTGGCCGCGCTCTACCGGGCGGGTATCGGCGTCGTGCTGGTGGGCTTCCTGCTCACCCTGCGGGTTCCCGAGCAGGAGCTGGGCGGGAGCGCGGGGCCGGCGCCGCACTGAGCCCTCGCCTCGCCCGGCCGCGTGGACACCCTCCCGCGCCGCGCCGGCTCGGCGGCCGGGGGACGCCACAACGTTTTGGCCCGGCTGCGTGTCAGATGAGATGCGAGGCGGCCGGCTGCTCCGACGGGCTCACGGAGCCGCTGGGCGGTTCTCGCGCACGTGTGCAGGCGTCCCGGCCGGGCTCCCCCACCTGCGCTCCTCCCGATCGCGCGTTCGAGTCCGTGCCGGGCGCCTGTTCGCGTGCCCCGGCCGTTCCGCGAGGGCGGCGCCCCGACGAGGGGGTTGCGCCGCGCGGCGTGGTGTTCCATTCATAGCGCCCCGCGCACGATGAGGCGGCGTGCGCACTCACAGCCATCCGTCCAGGGCAATGCGTGCAGTCAGGCTGACGATCCTCGTCTCGTTCGTCCTGTGCGTCGCGGCGCCGGGCCGGGCGCAGTCCCTGCGCGGCTCGACGGCTTCGCTCGACCGCCAGTACCAGCAGGCGCTGCGGCACGGTTACACGTTCCTCCGCCGGCCCGCGGACGTGCAGCGGTTCGTCGAGCTAGGGCTGCTCGTGCCCATTCGGCCCGGCCCCGCATACGACCTCGCCCAGGTCTCCTTCCCCTACGCGAGGCCGGAGGTGAAGCTCTTCCTCGAGCGACTCGGCACGCAGTACAAGGCGGCGTGCGGCGAGAAGCTGGTGGTGACGAGCCTGGTCCGGCCGATCACGCGGCAGCCGCCCAACGCCGCGGAACGGTCGGTCCATCCCACCGGGATGGCCGTGGACCTGCGGCGGAGCAGCAAGGCGTCGTGCCGGCAATGGCTGGAGCGCGTGCTGCTCCAGCTCGAGGCGCGCGGCGTCCTGGAAGCCACGCGCGAGAGCCGGCCGCCGCACTACCACGTGGCCCTGTTCCCCCGGTCGTACGTGCAGTACGTCGCGGCCATGACCGGGCAGAGCGCGGAGCGGTTGCTGGCGTCCGTCACTCCGCAGCGCCCGGCCCGCGCCGCGCGCACCGTGATGGTCGTAGCGAACCCGGGCAAGGCGGCGGACGTCGAGGTCGCGATGGCGGACGATGCCGCTGCGCCGGGCGGGCCGAACGCCGAGGCGACGGGGTCGGTGGTGATCTATCGGGTGCAGAAGGGGGACAGCCTGTGGTCCATCGCGCGCAGGTACGGCACGACCGTGGCGCGCATTAAGGAGGAGAACGGGCTGACGTCCTCCAAGCTCATGCCGAGGCAGGTCCTGCGCATTCCGGTGGGTGGCTGAGGCCGGCGGGAACGGGCGGGGCGCGGCGCGTACCGCGCGACGCCCGAGGACGCGGTCCGCCCAGAGCGTGTCCAGCACCCCGTCCTCGCTGCGCGTGCGGCGGCCCTGCCACGCCTCGCGGACGAGCAGCTTGCGGCCCTGCCGTGAAGCGGGCAGGCCCGTTGCGACCACGCCGAATCCGATCGCGCCGGAGATCCCGAACTCGCCGACGACGCCCCGAGACCTCGCGCCCCCGGTCACGTCCCATGGCCCCCTCCTCTCGACCCGATCGGCCCCTGGACCCATGCGCGCGTGATCGTCGTAGACGACGAAAACGGCAGCGGCTGCGGCGCTCCGGGGGCGGCGGGCCGCGAGCCGGGCGGTGGGAGGACTGGCGGGACCGCGCGGCGCAGGACAGTTTCCTCCGGGGAACGGCAGGGCCCCGCACCCGGGGCCCCCCGGCCCGTGACTCCGCCGGAGGTGAGGCGAATGAGGTACCGCGTCCTGTACATTTTCCTGCCACTCATCGCGCTCGCGCTCGGCGTCGCCTGGGTCTTCGGCCAGCGGGCGCTGAACCCGGAGCGCAGGCCGGTCCGGGTCGCAGGGGAAGCCGCCGCGCCCGCCGCGGGCGAGGGGTCGAGGCCGGCTGCCGAGGCGACGACGTCGCCCGCCGCGCCACCGGCGACCGAGGATCCACGGGACCTCGAGATCTTCGCGGAGAAGCTGGCGTACGCCCGGGCCGAGCGGCTGGACACGCTGCCGATCGGCGAGATCATCGTGCGCCTGGGCGTGACGTTCGTCGGCACCCCGTACAAGCCCGGCACGCTGGAGGTCCCCGGCCCCGAGCGGCTGGTCATCAACCTGCGCGAGCTGGACTGCGTGACGTTCGTCGAGAACGTGCTGGCGCTGTCCCGCCTGGTCCGCGCCGGGGAGACGGACTTTGACGCGTTCCGCGCCGAGCTCACGCGCATGCGCTACCGCGACGGCGTGATCGACGGCTACCCCAGCCGGCTCCACTACTTCAGCGAGTGGATCGCGGACAACGAGCGCAAGGGGCTGGTGCGGGACATCACGCGGGAGCTGGGCGGGGTCCTGGACCCGGAGCCGATCCGGTTCATGAGCACGCACGTGGAGGCCTACCGGCAGCTCTCGGATCCGGCGAACCTCGAGGCGATCCGCCGCATCGAGGAAGAGTTGAGCGAGCGCCCGCGCTACTACATCCCGGAGGACCGCATCGCGGAGGTCGCGCCCCTCATCCGCAACGGCGACATCATCGCTGCGACCAGCACGCTCGAAGGGCTGGACATCGCCCATACCGGCGTGGCGCTGTGGAAGGACGGCGAGCTGTACCTGCTGCACGCGCCGCTGGTCGGCCGGGCGGTGGAGATCAGCGCGGTGCCCTTGGCCGAGCGGATCAAGGGGCTCGAGAAGCAGGACGGCATCATGGTGGCGCGCCCGCTGTAGCGCGGGCGCGCTCGCTCCCGTGCCCCTGCCGGAGCACGAGCGTGCTGGCGCGCCGCGGCCGGCGAGGCGAAGGCGGGCGCGGTCAGGGGGCGCGTGGCGAAGCGGCGCGCCGCCACCGGCGTCCGGGCGGCGAGGCCCACCTCCCTCCCCGGAACTTCCACCCCGCTCGCCCGCTACATCACCCGTGCGTCATGTCCACGGCGGCGGCTCTCCTGCAGGCGGGGCAAAAGAGCAGCAGGCGGCGCCGCACGTAGGGCACGTCGCGTCGGGGCTGCACCTCCTCGCGGATCAGGTCGCCACCGCACACCGGGCAGCGCAGCGGCTCCCCCTTGCGGGCCGCCTCCGCCATGGCCCGCCGCTGGGCGGGGCTGTAGCCCGCGTTCACGTGCTGGCGCCGCGCCGCCCGGCCGCCGCCAGGGCGTCCGGACTCAACGAAAACGTGGCTTCGAGCATCATCCATATAATGTGTGGACAGGGCCGCGGCGCCATGCCGTGGCCGTTCAGGAGCATGACCGACGACCGGGGACGGCGGGAGACCGCCGACACGCAGAAGAGATCCTCGCCCATGCATTCGCTGTTCCGCGGCGGTACGGTCGCCGCAGTCGCGCTCGGCATCGTGATCGCGCCGGTCGCCGGCGCGGCTCAGCAACCCGTCCGGTCCGTGACGCTGGAGGAGGCGATCCGCCTGGCCCTGGAGCGGGACCCGGCGGCGGTGGCCGCGGAGGAGGCCGTCGCGACGGCGCGGGCCAACCACCTGGAGGCGCGGGGCGCGCTGCTCCCCAGCGTGAACCTGAGCAGCAGCTACTCGAACTCGAGCAACCAGCGCTTCGACCAGGCGACCGGCCAGCTCGTCTCCGAGAGCTACGCCGCGCAGGCGCAGGCCAGCTACGAATTGTTCGGCGGCGGCCGCCGGCTGGCGCAGCTCCGGCGCACCAGCGCCGGGCTGGCCGCAGCGGACGCCGCCTACCGGGCCCAGCGTTTCCAGACCATCCTGGCCACGACGGAGGCGTACTACAACGCGGTCGCGGCGGCGGAGCTCGTGCGGGCCGCCGCACAGCGGCTGGAGCGGGCGCGGCAGCAGCTCGCGTTCGCCCAGACGCGCCTCGAGGTCGGCACGGCGACGCGGTCGGACGTGCTCCGCGCGGAGCTGGAGGTGGGGCGCGCCGAGCTGGCGTTGGTGGAGGCGGAAGCCGGGGAAAGGAACGCGCGGCTGCGGCTCGGCCGGCAGATCGGCGTCCAGGGCGAGGTCGAGCCGGCGGTGGTGACGTTGCCGGAGGCGGCGCCGCCGCGCCCGCCGCTCGAGGAGCTCGTGGCGGAAGCCGTGAGCCGGTCGCCCAGCGTCCTCGCGGCCCAGGCGGACCGGCAGGAGGCCCGGGCTGCCCGGCTGGCCGCCTACACGTCGTACATCCCGTCGGTGCGCGCCACGGGGGGCTACGACTGGTTCGCGTACCAGTTCCCTCCCAACGAGCGGAGCTGGAGCCTCAGGATCACGGCCTCCGTACCGCTGTTCAACGGTTTCCAGCGTGAAGCGGCGGTCGCCCGGGCCGCAGCGTCGGAGCGCATAGCGGAGGCGCGGGCGCGGGACGCGGAGCTGGCGGCGCGGGTGGCCGTGGAGGCCGCGGCGCGGCAGATCGATGCGGCGGAGCGCCGGGTCGAGATCGCGCGACGGGGCATCGAGCTGGCGCGCGAGGACCTGCGGGTCCAGGAGGAGCGCTACCAGATCGGCAACGCCACGATCCTGGATCTCCAGGCATCGCAGGTCGCGCTGGCCGAGGCGGAGATCGAGTGGGTGAACGCACGGCAGGAACTGGGCATCGCGGTGGCGCGGCTGGAGGCGGTGCTCGGCCGCAGGCTCGAACCGTAGATCGACACGACCCCGCGGCGGCCGGGAGCCGGCGCGGTGTGGAAGCGCAGATGAGACGAGCAATCAGCCACACGGTACGACATCATCGTGCCGCAACGCGGCGTGCGCGTGCGCTCGCCGGCGCGGCACTCGCGGTTTCCTTCGCCGCCGCCTGCGGCAACGGAAGTGGGGCACCCCAGGGCGGGCCGGGCGGCGGGCCGGGCGGGATGAGGGTCGCTGCGGTCGAGACGGGCCCCGTGGTGCGCGGCACCATCCGCCGCGAGGTCACCGTCTCGGGCGTGGTCGAGCCGATCCGCACCGTCGGCGTCAACGCACAGATCGGCGGCGCGGTGCTGTCCGTGAACGTCGAGGAGGGCAGCGAGGTGCAGCCGGGCATGGTCCTCGCCCGGCTGGACGATCGCGAGATCGCCGCCCAGGTCGCGAGCGCGGAGGCGAACTTCCGCGTCGCCGAGGCCAACTTCCAGCGCGCCGAGCGGCTGCGCGAGCGGCAGGTCATCACGTCGGCGGAGTACGACAGGGACCGCGCCGCCTACGAGGCCGCCCAGGCGCAGCTCGAGCAGCTCCGGACGCGCCTCGAGTACGCGACCGTGCGCGCGCCCGTGGCTGGCGTCGTGACCAAGAAGCTGGTCGAGGCGGGCGACATCGTCGCGCCGCAGACGCGGCTGTTCGAGATCGCGGAAGTCTCGACGATGGTCGTGCGTGTACGCGTCTCGGAGTTGGATGTGGTGCACCTGAAGGTGGGCGACGCCGCCACCGTCACGCTCGACGCGTTCCCCGGCCGCCCGCTGCACGGCCGCATCCGTCGCATCTTCCCCGCGGCCGACCCGACCACCCGCCTCGTTCCGGTGGAGGTCGCGATCGAAGGCGCTGACGCATCCATCGCCCGACCCGGCTTCCTCGCGCGCGTGACGCTGACGCTCGAGGAGCGGCAGGGCGTGACGCTCGTGCCGGCCACTGCGATCGTCGGCAGCGCCGGCTCCGAGGCGGTCTTCATGGTGGAGGACGGCAAGGCGGTCCGTCGCAGCATTCGCGTCGGCCTCATCTCCGAAGGCCGCGTCGAGGTGCTGTCGGGGCTCGAGCCCGGCGACACCGTCGTCGTCGCGGGCGGCAACGTGCTGCGTGAAGGTGTGACCGTCCGGGTCGTGAACCGCGCCGCCGTGGGCGGCGACACCCCAGGGCGGCCCGTCGGCGCGGATGTGACGTCCGGCGCGGGCACGGCCACCCAACCGGACGAGGCGGCGAGCACCACCACGCCCGGTGAGGAGAGGAGGGCACCCGGATCATGAGCCAGAACGCGTCCGGCCGGCACTACTCCAACATCTCGAGCTTCTCGATCCGCCGACCCATCGGCACCATCATGCTGACCTCGGTGGTGCTGGTGCTCGGCGGCTTCTTCCTGTCCGGACTGCCGCTGGACCTGCTGCCCAGCATCGTCTACCCGCAGCTCCGGGTGAGCGTCACCAACGCGGGCGTCGAGCCGGAGGTGCTCGAAGAAACCATCGCCAAGCCGCTCGAGGCCGCGCTCGCCGTCACCGAGAACCTGGCCCGCATCGAGACCGAGATCCAGGAAGGCCGCGTCGGCATCAACCTGCACTTCAACTACGGAACGGACATCGACTTCGCCCTGCAGGATGCCGCGAAGAACCTCGAACGCGCGCGCGGCCGGTTGCCCGAAGAGGCGGATCCGCCGACGATCTTCAAGTTCGACCCGCAGCAGCAGCCCGTCTTCGAGGTCGCGTTCTCCTCGCCCACCCGCGACCTGATCTCGCTGCGGGACTGGGTCGAGAACCGGCTACGGCCGCAGCTCCTGACCATCGAGGGTGTCGCCTCCGTGGACGTGGCCGGCGGCCTCATCCGCGAGATCCAGGTTGTGTTGGACCCCGAGCGGCTGCGGTCCTACGGCCTGTCCGTGTCCCAGGTCATCGACGCGCTCCGCGCCGCGAACCAGGACGTGGCCGCCGGTCGCCTCACCTCCGAGAACCTCGAGCTGGTGGGCAAGACGGCGGGCAAGTTCCGCAGCGTGGACGACATCCGCGCGGTCCTGCTCAACCTCCCGGGGGGCGGTCGTATCCCGCTCACGGAGGTGGCCGTGGTGCGGGACACCAGCCGTGAGCAGCGCTTCTGGGCGCGGCTGAACGGCGTGCCGGCGGTGCGCATGAGCATCCGGAAGCAGCCGGACGCCAACACCGTCGCCGTCGCGGAAGGCGCGAAGAAGCGCCTCGCCTCGCTCTACGAGGATGGCTTCTTCCCGCCGGACATCGAGTACGTCACCCTGCGCAACCAGGCGGACTTCATCCGGAACTCGATCAACTCCGTGCGCGACGCCGCCGTGATGGGCGCGGGGCTGGCCATGCTGATGGTGCTGCTGTTCCTCGGCTCGCTGCGCAAGACGTTCATCATCGGCACGGCCATCCCGATCGCCATCATGGCGACGTTCCTCATGATGGGGCTCGGCGGGCTCACGCTGAACATCATGTCGCTGGGCGGCCTCGCGCTCGGTGTGGGGTTGCTCATCGACAACTCCATCGTGATGCTCGAGAACATCTTCCGGCGTCACAAGGAGGGGATCGCGGATCCGGAGGAGGCCGCACACGTGGGCGCGGCCGAGGTCCAGACCGCGCTCTTCGCCTCGACCGCGACCAACCTGGCGGCGGTCGTGCCGTTCCTGCTCATCAGCGGGCTCGCCGCCCTCATCTTCCGCGAACTGATCCTCACGATCTCGTTCGCCATCGCGGCGTCGCTGACGGTCGCACTCACGCTCGTGCCGATGCTCTCCGCGCAGCTCGCGAAGATCCGCTTCAGCAGCGGTATCGAGCGTTGGAAGCCGCTGGTCGCCGTGGACCGGTTCGTGGACGCCGGCCGGCGCGGGTACCGACGCATCGGCATGCACGTGCTGCGCTGGCGCTGGGCCGTGCTGTCCCTGGCCGTGCTCTCGCTGGCGGGCGCCTGGGCACTCACGCGCAACCTCGGCAGCGAATTCCTGCCGCAGGTGGACGACGGCAACGTCGGCGTGTGGCTGCGCCTCCCGCCCGGCGCGACGGCGGTCGAAACCAACCGCGTCGCCATGGAGATCGAGGCGATCGTCGCCGAGATGCCCTACGTCCGGCACGTCTTCACCAACGCCGGCGGCTTCGGCTTCGGCGGCTCGACCGCGGAACTGGCGGGGCGCGGCAGCCTGGACATCTACATCGGCCGCCCCTCCGAGCGAGACATGACGGCCGACGAGTGGGTGCGCATGCTCCAGGCGAAGATCGACGAGCGCGGCTTCCCCGGCGCGCGCATCTTCGTCCGCCCGCCGCGGATCCGCGGGCTGCGCACCTCCGTGTCGGGCGAGGACGTGGCGATCACGATCCAGGGCGACGACCTGGACGAACTGCGGCGCATCGGCTACGAGCTCCTCAACGTCCTCCAGGGCATCCCCGGCCTCCAGAACCTGCAACCCTCCGCCGAGGAGGCGAGCCCGCAGCTGGCCATCGAACTCGAGCGCGAGCGTGCCGCGTTCCTCGGCCTGAACGTCGCCACCGTGGGCCAGACCGTGCGCACGGCGCTGGACGGCACCATCGCGACGCGCTACACCGAGGGGAACAAGGAGTACGACATTCGCGTGATGTTCGAGCGGGACAAGTTCAGGAGCCCGGAGGACGTCGCGTCGATCGCACTGTTCCCCGGCGTGGACGGCCGGCCGCCGATCTACCTGCGTGACGTGGCGCGGGTCTACACGGCCCTCGGGCCCACGACCATCAACCGCGAGAACCAGAACCGGATCTTCCGGCTGACCGGCGACGTGCTCACCGAGGTCGCATCCGTGGGCGAGGTCAACGACTCGATCCGCGCGCGCCTCGCGGGCTACACCCTGCCGGACGGCTATTCGCTGATCCTCGGGGGCGAGGAGGAGGCGATCCGGGAGAACAACCGGCAGCTCACCATCGTCATCCTGCTGGCGGTCTTCCTGGTCTTCGTGGTGCTGGCCGTCCAGTACGAGAGCCTGGTCAACCCCTTCGTGATCATGTTCGCGATCCCGCTCTCGCTGATCGGCGTGGGGATCGCGCTGTGGATCGCGCAGGTGCCGCTCAGCGCGCCCGTGCTGCTGGGCGTGATCCTGCTCGCGGGCATCGTGGTGAACAACGCGATCCTGCTCGTCGAGTACACGGAGAACTTCCGCAAGGAGCGCGGCGGCTCGATGGAAGAGGCGGTCATTGACGCGGGCGCGGTCCGGCTGCGGCCGATCCTGATGACGACCATCACCACGGTGCTGGGGATGCTCCCGCTCGCGCTCGGGCTGGGCGAGGGGTCCGAGATGATGCGGCCGCTGGCGGTCGCCGTGGTCGGCGGCCTCACCGTCTCGACCTTGCTCACCCTGTTCGTCGTGCCCTGCGCCTACGTGATCTTCAACCGTGGCGCGGAACGGCTGCGGGTCTGGCTCACGGGCCGGCCGGCGACGTACGCGGCGCCGGCTGGGGCCACGCCTGCGGCCGCGACGGTGCACCGCGAGGCGGCCGCGGCGGGCGACTGACGCCGCCTAGGCTCCGAGCCGCCCTTCCTCCCGCGCCGCCCGGCGCGCCAGAACGCGCGCTCGGCGGCGCCAGCGTTTTGCGGACCAGCGGCCGCCGCCGGCCTCGGCCAGCGCCGCCAGCGCGGTGGCGGCCCGGGCTCCCTCTGCGGACCAGCCGGCCCGGAGGGCCACGGTGTAGGCGGCGCGGCACAGGGCGAAGGCGCTGGCCACATGACTCAACCGGGCGGCCTCCCGGCCCGCCCCGATCAGCACGCCGCAGACGACGCGCGGCGCCGCCCGGCGCACCCCGGCCACCAGCGCCGCCAGCCAGCGCCGTTCCCCGAACCGCGGAGCCACCGCCGCGACGTACTCCAGCGCCGCCTCCCGCTCCGCCCGCAACCCCGCGCCCCGCAGCTCGCCCAACAGCGCGCCCAGCACCAGCCGGACGGTCACGTACCGCGCCAGCACGAGCGTGGACTCCGCCGCGTCGCCCGCACACAGCTCCAGGTCCTCCAGGACCGTACGGCCGTCGAACGCCTCGTCCTCCTGCTCCCACGGCTCCAGCGCCCGGCGCGGCCGCAGCGGCTCCCGCCCGGTCCCGCTCTCGGGCCAGACGGGGCCCAACGGGCGGCCCCGCCAGCTGAACGGCCACTCCAGCAACGACCTGCGCATGCGCCCCCCTCTCGGCTCCGAGCTCCCGCCCCAGGGTCCACCTGGAAGATGCACGGCGGCCTGGCGGGGGGCCATGGCAGGATGGGACGACCAATTGCGCAACAGAGACCGGCGTTGTATCGTCTTCTTGGGCTGTGGATTACAGCGTTTGCGGGAGGCGTTGTGCCGAAGGAAGCGATCGAGATCGAGGGTGTCGTCCGAGAAGTCCTGCCCAATGCGACCTTCCGCGTCGAGCTGGAGAACGGCCACGAGGTCCTGGCCTACCTCTCCGGCAAGATGCGGCAGAACTACATCCGCGTGCTGGACGGCGACCGCGTCAAGGTGGAGCTCTCGCCGTACGACCTCACGCGAGGGCGGATCACGTATCGGTACAAGTAGCCGCACCCTCCCCGCACGAGCGCGCCGGCGAGCCGCGCGCCTCTCCCGAGCGAGCGAGACCCACGGTTGCGGGCTCCAGACCCGCACCCTCCCCGCACCGTCGCCCCGGAGCGGCGCCTCGCCTTCGCGGGCCGAGCGAGCCGCACGAGCAGCGCGCCTCGCACGTGCCGGCGCGACCCACCCGTTCAGGCGCGATCCTCGTTCCCTCTGCGAAGGAGCCCGTCACTCACGGCTGCTGCGCCGCCGTGGACGCCTCGCGTTCCGCCTTGCGGCGGTACAGGTCCCGGTCCGCTGCACGGATCAGGTCTTCGGGGCTGTTCATGTCCGGCGAGTAGGTGGCGATGCCGACGCTCACGGTCAGGCCGGCGGGCCCGAGCAGCGGGTCTGCCTGCATCGCCCGGGCGATGCGCTCGGCGAGGGCGAGGCCGCCGCGGGCGTCGGCGTCGGTGAGCACCGCAATGAACTCGTCTCCGCCGTATCGCGCGGTGAGGTTCATGCTACGGGTCTCCGAGCGCAGGATCCGGGCGAAGGCGCGGAGCGCTTCGTCGCCCGCCTGGTGACCGGCGGCGTCGTTGTACTCCTTGAAGAAGTCCAGGTCGAAGATCAGGAGGGTGAGGGTGCGGCCGCGGCGGGCCGCAGCGAATTCGCGTTCGAGGTAGACGGCGAGGTGGCGGCGGTTGGCGAGGCCCGTGAGCGGGTCGGTGAGCGAGAGCATGCGGATCCGCTCGTGGAGCCGCGCGTTGCCCACCGCGATGCCCGCGTGGGTGGCGAGCCGCTGGAGGATGCGCAAGTCGTCCGGCGAGTAGTTGCGCTTCTCCAGGTGCCCCACGGACAGCGCGCCGATCACCTGGTCGTCCGAGACGAGCGGCACCACGACGCCGCACTCCGCGCGCACGTGATCGCGCAGCTCTTCCGGCAGGAGCCCGTGCTCCCGGACGGACGGGAAGACGACGGCCTCGCGCCGCACCGCCAGCCGTTCGTACAGCTCATCCGGGACGGTGATGCGGGTGCCGGGCTCGATGCTGGCGGGGCCGCGGGTCAACGCCACCTCCACCAGACGCTCGCCGCACAGCAACCAGACCGCGGCGCTGTCCGCCTCGACCAGCTCGAGGGTGGTGCTCACGATCCGCTCCAGCACCTCGGACAGCTCGAGGGAGGAGGTGAGGGCGCGGCCGATCTCCTCCAGGCGTTCGGCCTCGAGGCGGCGGCGCTCCATCTCGGCCGCGTCGAACGCGTTCTGGAGGGCGACGGCGGCTTGGTCCGCCACGGCCACGAGGAGCTCGAGGTCGGCTTCGGTGTACGCGTCCGTCCTGTAGCTCTGGGCGCAGATGATGCCGAGCATGTGGTCGCCGCGCATCATCGGCGCGGCGATGGCGGAGCGGGTGACCTCCTCGTCCTGGGGGCCGAGCAGGATCACGGACGGGTCGAGCTTGTCGAGGCGGCGCAGGATCGGGCGCCGTTCGCGGATCACGGCGCTGTCGGAGCCGCGGTAGGTGATGGGCGACCAGTCGATGCGTCCGCGGTCCGCGAGGAAGACGACGGTCGCGATGTCGGTCGCCTCATCGTAGAGCGAGACGAAGAAGCCGGTCGTTTCGAGCACGCGGCTCGACTGCTCGTAGATGGCGAGGTACAGGTCCTCGGGCCGCCGCGTGGCGGCGAGCCGTCGTGCGATGTCCAGCAGTACGGCGTATCGTTCGTGGATCCCCGGGGACGAGGGACGGTTCGGCATCATCGAACAGTTCGTCGGGGTGCGCCCAGGGCGCTCGGATCCTGCGACGGAGGGGGGAGCCGGGGCGGGACCTCCGATCCCCAAAGAATAATGGTGCCCTGGGACCCGAACAAGGGCGGGCCGGCCGGGGGCGGGAGCGAGGGTCGGGGAGCGGAGCGGTGAAGCGGTCGCCGTTGATCGTGCTGTGTGCGGCAGTGCTGATCGACATGATCGGCTTCGGCATCATTCTGCCGCTGCTGCCGTTCTACGCCGAGTCGATGGGCACTTCACCTCTGGAAGTGACCCTACTCATTGGGTCGTACTCTGCCACGCAGCTGGTGGCGGCGCCGGTGTGGGGGCGGTTCTCGGACCGGCGGGGCCGCCGGCCGCTGCTGGTCGCCAGTCTGTTCGCCTCGGCGGTCTCGTATCTGATCTTCGGTCTGGCGGACTCGCTGTGGCTGCTGTTCGCGTCGCGGATCGCGGCGGGGGCGGCCGGCGGCACCGTCACGCTGGCGCAGGCGTACGTCGCGGATGCGACGACGGCGGAGGAACGGGCGCGGGGGCTGGGGTGGATCGGTGCGGCGTCGGGGTTGGGGGTGATGCTGGGCCCGTCCATTGGCGGGTATTTCAGCGGCTACGGGCTGGGGGTGCCGGGTTTCGTGGCGGCGGGGCTGTGCGCGGCGAACGCGGTGGCGGCGATCGTGCTGTTGCCCGAGCCGCCGGCCCGGCCGGAACGGGATTGGCGGCGGGGCGAGGCGGCGACGCTGAGGGGGTGGCTGGCGGCGATGACGCGCTTCCCTCTCTCGGTGCTGCTGGGCGTCTACTTCCTCTCGATCTCGTCGTTCACCGGGATGACGGCGGTGCTGGCGCTGTACCTGGAGCGCACGTTCTCGGTGGACGCCGCCGCGATGGGGGTGGTCTTCACCATTGCGGGCGGCACGACGGTCGTCATCCGGGGTCTGCTGCTCGGCCCGCTGGTGGGGCGGTTCGGCGAGGCGGCGACGGCGCGGATCGGCACGATCGGGCTCGCCGTCGCCCTCGGGCTGATCCCCCTCATTCCGAGCGTGTGGTGGATGGGGGTCGTGGTGCCGCTCTGGGCGTTCGGGACGGGCACGCTGTTCCCGTCGCTCGCGAGCCTCACGTCCCGTGCGACGGACGCCGGCTCCCAGGGCTCGATCCTCGGCGGCAGCCAGGTGGTGGGCGGGCTGGGCCGGGTGCTCGGGCCGCTGTGGGCGGGGGCGTTGTTCCAACACGTCGGGATCTCGACGCCGTTCTGGGCCGGGCTCGGCTGCGTGGCGGTGGCGACGCTGCTGGCGTGGCGGATCCCGCAGCCGGCCGGCGCCACGGGCGATGTCGGAGCCCGCGGCGCGGCCGCCGGCGCCAGCGACTAGTCGCTAGCGGCCGATCAGTCGTTTGGCTGCCTCGACCGGGGGCGGGACGCGGACGAGCTCGAGGTTGTCCCGCACGTGGGCGGGATCCCTCATCCCCACCAGCGCCGCGGTGACGCCGGGCGTGGAGCGCGCGAAGTGGAGCGCGCGCTGGGCGTCCGTACGCAGGTCGATGAACGCGCTGCGCAGCTCCAGCGGCAGCGTCCGCGCGAGGCGCGACCGCATCAGGGTCGCACTGGCGACGACGGCGATGCCCAGGTCCGCGGCCGCCTCGAGGAGCGGCTGCCGACGCGGGCGAGGAACGCCCCACTGGTGCGTCGGCGCAGCCCCTTCGTCCGGCGCACCCTCCTGGGTCTCGGCCAGCGCGGCCTCGGGCATGACGACGTTGTACGGCACCTGCACGGCGCGGAACCGGTGCGCCTCGCCGCCGACCTCGCGGGCCAGCGCGACGAGGGTACGGAGCGATAGGTGCTCGCGCGCTTCTGGGAGGACACGGTATCCGTCCCATGTCGCCGTGCCGTAGACGCCGATCCAGCCTGCGTCGCACAGCGACTCGAGCAGCTCGAACGCCGCGCGGATGCACGCCAGGAACGCGGCGCGGTCCACGGAGCGGAGCTGCGTCTCCGGGTTGTGGAGGTCATAGACGTCGATCCTCTGCACGCCGAGGTTGGCGCGGCTGCGCTCGACCTGCGCGCGCAGGAAGCCGGGGGCGAGGCAGTGGTTGCCGCCGACGAGGTCTTCCGGCCTGCACGAGCCCGGCGCGAGGAAGTGCTGGCGCACGTACTCGATGTACTCGCGAGACGAGCGGGGCGGCACGCCGTCGAAGGGGGTGTGGCCGCCCTTGGTGCAGACCACGACCTCGTCGCGTGCGACGACGCCTTGCTGGACCGCGCGACGCAGTGCGCGGCCGAGGGCGCGCTCGCTGCGCTGGCAGCGGTCGTTGATGGCGGTGTCCAGCAGGTTCACGCCGCCGGCCAGGCACGCGAGCGCGGCGGCTTCGTAGCGCTCGTCGTCTCCCGCGTCACACTCGCCGAGGTCGGTGCCCAGGCCGATGGACGAGACCGTGAGGCCCGCCAGCGTGCGCCAGGGGCCGGGGGCGCATCGGGCTGCGTGGCGGGTGGCGTAGGCGGCGGTGGCGGCGGCGGGCGAGGCCGGGCCGCTCATACGGCTCCCCCCGAGGAACGGTGGGCGGTCAACGTAGGGCCGCGGCCGGTGGAGTCAATGCCCCCTTGCGGATGCGGGTCCGGACGGCTATATCGTTGCGCCATGGACTTCGTCGCTGGTTTCTTGCTCTGGCTCGCCGTCGGGTTGCTCGGCGGCTTCGTCGCCCGGGCGACGTACCGTGCGGCCGGGACGACCGCCGCGCTGACCCTGTTGTTCGGCGTTTTCGGTGCGTTCGTCGGCGGCATGCTGGGCATGTCCGCCTACATCTTCCACAATCCGGTGCCGCTCCGGCCGGGCGGGATCCTGGGCGCGGTGCTCGGCGGGTTCTTCTTCCCCTACCTCTACAACTTCGTCGCGCGTAAGGCGGTCTGAGCGGGGACGCCGGCCGCCCCCTGGAAACCGGGGGCGGCAGAGGAGGGGAGGACCGCGTCGACGTACGTGGCTGTCTGTTCTCGGCCGCGCGCCTGGCCGGGTGCATGTGCACCCTCTACATCCTGATGTTCCTCGGCATCGCCCTGGCCGCGGCGATCAGCTTGCTTTTCTTCCGCTGATCGCCCGCGGTTGCCCGCTGTCGCGCCACGCCTGACGTTGTCGTCCATGCGCGCCGTCGTCATCACCGCCCCCGGCGGGCTGGAGGTGCTCGAGCTGCGGGACGTGCCGACCCCCGAGCCGGGGATCGGGCAGATCCGCGTGCGGGTGTACGCGTCCGGCCTCAACCGCGCCGACCTGCTGCAGCGTCGTGGCCGCTACCCTGCACCGCCGGGATGGCCGGAGGACATCCCGGGGCTCGAGTACGCGGGCATCGTGGACGCGGTCGGCCCCGGCGTGCGGCTCTGGAAGCCAGGGGACCGGGTGATGGGGCTGGTCGGCGGCGGCGGGTGCGCGGAGGCCGTCGTGGTGCACGAGCGGGAGGCGATCGCCGTGCCGGCGGCGCTCTCGCTGGATGAGGCCGCCGCCGTCCCCGAGGCGTTCATCACCGCGCACGACGCGTTGTTCACCCGCCTCGGGCTCGGCCCTGGCGAAGCCGTGCTGGTGCACGCGGTCGGGAGCGGCGTGGGCACGGCCGCGCTGCAGCTCGCGAAGGCCGCGGGCGCGCGCGTCGTCGGCACCTCACGACGCGCGTGGAAGCTGGAGAAGGCGACGGCGCTCGGCCTCGATCTCGGTGTGGACGCCAGCCGCGAGGACTTCGCCGAGGCTGCGCTCGCGTTCACCGGCGGAGCCGGAGTCGATGCCGTTCTCGACCTCGTCGGCGGCGCGTACCTCGCCGGCAACCTGCGCGCGCTGGCGAGCGGCGGGCGCCTCGCGTTCGTCGGCACGGTCGCCGGCTCGCGGGCGGAGCTGGACCTGCGGGTCGTCATGACCAAGCGACTGCGTCTCGTCGGCACGACGCTGCGGGCGCGGCCTCTGGAGGAGAAGATCCAGGCGACGCGCGCGTTCGCGCACCACGCGTTGCCGCTGTTCGAGCAGCGGCGGATCCTGCCCGTGGTGGACCGCGTGCTGCCCGCAGGGGAGGTGCGGGAGGCGCACCGGCTCTTGGAAGAGGACGCGGTGTTCGGCAAGCTCGTCCTGCGCTGGGCGGAAGAGAGTCGGCCGGCGTCGTGACGCGCGGGCGGCGCGACGCGCCGCGCAGGACGAGCTCGCCCCATGGAAGGAGTCGCTCAGACCAGCCCCTTCGGCAGCAGCCCCCGCTCCTCCGCCCACTTCATCACGCCACGCACCCCGCCCTTGAACGAGTACGCCTCGTAGCCCGCACGCTGCATCTTCTCCGCGATGTACGCCGTCTGGATGCCGTGCTGGCAGTACAGCACGTAGGTCTGGTCGCGGTCCAGCTCGTTGAACCGCTGGAGCAGGTCGTACTCGTCACGGTGCTCCGCCCCGGGCAGGTGCCATGCCCGGTACTGCGACTCCGTCCGGCAGTCGAACACGCGCGCGCCCGCCGGGATGTCCGTGGTGAACAGGTAGGGGGCGACGAGGTCCGTCGGACGCAGGGACCGGAGATCCAGCACCTTGCGCTCGGCGATCGCCCGGTCGAGCACGGAGAGGTCGAGCTTCGCCTCCTCCGCGGCGACGGCTTCCACGCGGGCAGCCGTCACGGGATGGCCCGGCGCGATGGCGCAGTACTCCTTCACCTGCTCGGACAACGCCGCGGTCCCGATCTCCTTCGCGCGAGCGATGATCTCTTCCTTGTCGAAGCCGAGCAGCGGGCGGAAGACGGGCAAGTCGGCGGCCGGCTCGATGGCGCGCAGGTTGACCAGCGTCTGGGACGAGACCTGGCCCACGGCCTCGCCCGTGACGATGGCCTGCGCGTCCAGCTCCATGCCCACCCGCGTCGCGGCGCGGTACATCAGCCGCTTGAGCACGACCTGCCAGTAGCTCGCCTTGGACTTGGCCCGCATCTCGTCCACCACCGCGCCGAACGGGATGACGTGGAGCCGCGGCCGTGTGCCGAAGCTCCAGTCGTCCGCGAGCACCTTGGCGACCTGCACGACGGCGCGCTCGTAGGCGTCGCCGCCGAGGTTGCAGAAGACGTAGTCCAGCGCAACGCCGCGTTTGAGCAGCAGCCACGCGGCGACGGCCGAGTCGTAGCCGCCCGAGAGGAGCGCGACGGCGTTGCCCTCGACGCCCACCGGCAGCCCGCCGGCACCGGGGATCCAGTCGGTGAAGAGATACGCTTCGCCGTCGCGGACCTCGACGTAGACGGTGACGTCCGGCTCATCGAGGTCCACTTCGGCGTAGCGGTTGAGCGCGGCGCCGAGCTGGACCTGGATGTCGTGCGACGAGAACGGGTGCCGGCCGGTGCGGCGTGCACGCACGGCGAACGTCTTCCCCTGCACGCGCTCCCGGAACGCGGCTTCGCCCGCGGAGACGATCGCGTCCATGTTCGCGGGAACGACGACGTCGACGGGCGAGAGCGAGCTCACGCCGAAGACGCGCGAGAGCACGGTCTGCGCCTCGGCGGACGCCGTGCGCACCCACACGCGCCCCCACGTGCCCTCCACGCGGAACGGCGCGCCGGTGCTGCGCAGCGCGTCCCGGATGTTGGCGAGCAGCCGGCGCTGGAAGCCGGTACGGGTGCGCCTCGACTTGATGGCCAGCTCCGCGGCGAGGCGGAGGAGGATGAGCCGCTCGGGCTCGCGGATCGTATTCGTGGTCGTCTGTTCGGTCATGGATGCGAAGGTAGTCATGTGGAGGGAGGGAGGGAAGGGCGTGCGCGCGGGGATCGGCCGACGGTTGCGTTGCGCCCGCCACCGGGGCAGTGGGAGAGGCAGGTGGCGGACACCCAAGCGGCGCAGCGTGGGGGACTCCGTCACCCCCATCGTTCCGCATGCTCGCTCCCCTCGACTCTGCCCGCCGATCCCGCTACTGTGCAGTCGGCCGGTGCTCGAAGCCCGGCCAGACTGCTGTCCCCCGCCGGAGCACGCCCGATGACGCCCTCGACAGCCCGCGGTGCGGCCCTCTGCCTCCTGCTGCTGTGCACCATCCAGGCGCCGGCCGGCGCGCAGCTCACACCGCGACCGCTGCCGCCAGACCTCGCGTTTTCCGGCGCTGCCGGCGCCGCCGCAGCCGACACCGCGTCCGCGGACGCATTGGGCGCCGTCGGTGAGCGGGCCGGCGATCACGCGGGAACCGGACGGCCTGACGCGTCGGAAGCGGCCAGGCTCCTCGGCGAAACGGCGTTCGGCGCCGTCGGCTCGCTGGTCGGCGGCTCCATCGGCGCGTTCGCCGCGGCGGCCACGTTCGACGTCGCGTGCGACGACGGCAGGTGGTCCTGCGCGACCGGCACGTTCCTGGTGTTCGCCGGTCTCGGGATCGGCAGCACGTTGGGCTCGGGGCTCATGGCCCGCCTCGGCAACCACGCGTTCGGCGGACGGTCCTCACTGCGCGGCAGCCTGATCGGCGGATTGGCCGGCATGGCCGTGGGGGGAGCCATCGCGGGCTGGATGCTGTCCGACCCGGGCGTGGACGATGGCCCCGCGGTCGTGGTGTACACGGTCGCCCAGGGGGCCCTGGCTCCGGCCGGCGGCCGGTTGTTCCAGCGAGACCGGTGACGCCGCCGTTGCGGCACCGACAGCGTGCAGCTCGTGCGCTCCCAAGGGCGCTGGTGGATCGCGGGAATCGCGTGGGACGTCGAGACGCCGGGGAATCCGAGGGGCACCGCCAACACGAACGGAGGCGGGAACACAGTCTCCCGCCTCCGTCCACGTTCGAGTCGTCCGGCTCCCGCCGGGTGCATGAACGCACCGCGGCGGCAACCGCGACGCCACGGCGCCTCAGATCGCGCCGACCTCGCGCTTCAGCGCATCGCTCGCGTAGATCGCCACCTCGACGCGCCGGTTCTGCTGCCGGCCCCACTCGTCATCGTTGGATGCGACCGGCTCGAGCTCGCCGCGGCCGATCGCGACGATGCGGTCCCGCGAGACGCCCTGCGCGATGAGGAACTCCGCGGCCGCGCGGGCACGCCGCTCGGACAGACGCTGGTTGTACTCCTCAGAGCCGACCGAGTCCGTGTGGCCGACCAGCAGTACGCTCGTCTTGTCGAACTCCTGGAGGCTGCGCGCCAGGTTGGCGAGGTTGGTGCGCGCCTCGGGCCGGAGCTCCGCCGAGTCGAAGTCGAACAGGATCCCGCTGTCGAACGTCACCAGGATCCCTTCGCCCACCCGCTCGACCTTCGCGTTGGGCAAGCTCTTCGCGAGACGCTCGGCCTGCTGGTCCATTCGCCGGCCGATGAGCGCGCCTGCCGTGCCGCCGACGGCGGCGCCGAGGATGGCGCCCCGCGCCGTCGAGCCCGTGGCCTTGCCAACGGCCGCGCCGGCCGCGGCACCGGCGCCGGCACCGATCACCGCCCCTTTGGCCGTGTTGCTCCACGCACAACCACCCAACGTGCCGCTGCCGACCGCCGCGAGCGCGACCCATGCCAGGTTCCTTCGCATGTTCCGCGTCATCGCCGAGCCTCCATTGGCTTTGGGGGACGAGCCCCGTCAGGACTACCGCGGCCGGTCCCCGAGGCAACACCGGTACCGCATCGGGCGGCCGCGCCTAAAACGTGGTGAAATCCTTTCGGTGAGACAACTCTCTTGCGCGGGGCGCGAGGGCACCCCGCGCCCCGACGCGGTCAGGAGAGAACACCGGTCCGTCCGCGTCGGGGGACACCGCGCCGTCGGCCGGCGCGCCCGGCGCGTCGGCGAGCGCGACCGCGCCCTGCGCTGGCCCCGCCGCCAGGAACACGGTATTCTGCCGCCATGACCGAGTTCAGTGCCCGTGTCTACGACCTCGTACGACGCATCCCGCCGGGCAAGGTCGTGAGCTACGGCGCGGTGGCCGCCATGCTGGGGCGACCCCGGGCGGCCCGCGCCGTCGGCACGGCCCTCGCCGCTCTGCCGGATGGCACCGATGTGCCGTGGTGGCGCGTGATCAGCGCGACGGGCGAGATCTCGATCCGCCGGACCGATCACCTGCCCGCGCGGCAGCGCGCCCTGCTCCGGGCCGAGGGGGTCCGCTTCGGCCGGCGCGGCCGCGTGGACTGGCGGCGCTACGGCTGGAGCCCCGAGGAGCCGGACGCAGGCGAAGGCGCGGGCCCGGGCTGAGCAGGGCTCGGCCGCGCCGGCCCCGCTCCTTCGGATCCGGCAGAGGCGAGACTACCGCCGCGCAGTGACCGCCGCGCCCGCGACCGACGCGGCCAGCGAGAGCAGCGCGACGAGCAGCGTGACCCACAGGGCCGTGGACAGGGTGCCGGCCACCTGCGTGGCGACCTGCGGCGCCTGCTGCTGGGCCCGCTGCACCTGCTGCCCGATCTGCACCCCCGTCTGCCTCAGCTCTTCCACCGTCGCCTGCGCCTCCTGCTGCGACAGGCCACGGCGCTGGAGCAGGCTGATCACGTCCTGCTCGGACGTCGGCACACCGCCCGGCTGCTGCACGGCCGCCGCGCCGACCCGCCCGGCCGTGCCGATCACGCCGGAGATCGTCTGGCCAGCCACGCCGAACACGCCGCCCAGCAGCGTGCCGAGCCCCGTCGTCACCGCGTAAGTCGTGAGCAGCATGGACAGGCCCCAGACCAGCACGCCGTGGAGCATCCCGTCCCCGCGCGTGATCCGGCCGGCCGTGTAGCCGGCGACCAGGCCGCCGACAAACAACGAGATCAGGGCCGAAAGCCCTGCCCAGATCGCGGCGCCCGTGCCGAGGCCGCCCACACCTCCGCCCGTCGTCAGGTCGATCGCGCCGAGCCCGATCGCCAGCCCGAGCAGCGTCAGGATCATCTGGACCACCATGGCGACGATGAAGCCCGCAAAAACCGCGCCCCAGTGCATCCGCCAGCCGCGCGCGCGCGCGAATTCGGTCTCGCGCTCTTCCCGCGGCTCGAACCTGTAAACGGGCGCACGCTCCCGGCGCCCCGGCCCGGGCTCCGGCTCGAAACGCGCCCGCTCCTCGTGCGCTGCCATCTACTGCTCCTTGCGAACGAACATCCCCACCTCACATCACAACCCGGCGATCCGAATCACCGGGCCGCAAGGAGTGTACCGAACGGTGGTCCGGGGGCCGACGAGCCGCGCAGCGGCGCGATCATTCCGCACCGCGCCGCGGGCGCTCCGGAGCCGCCGCAGCCCACGCGAGGCATGGCATGGAACAGGAGATCCACGAAACGATTTCGTTCGTCATCCGGCGACCCGACGACCCCACCGTGATCCTCACCGTCCTGCGCCCGCCGGACGACGCCGACCTGCCGGATGCCTGGGGGCTCCCCGCCGGCCGCGTGCGGCCAGGGGAGAGCTGGGAAGACGCCGTGCGCCGCGCAGGGAGGGAGAAACTCGGCGTCGAGCTCGAGGTGGGCCGCGAGCTGAACCGGGGCAGCACCCCTCGCCCCGGCTACCTCCTCGAGATGCGCCTCTACGAGGCGACCATCACCCGGGGCGAGCCGCGGGTGCCCCAGCGGGCCGACGGCTCGACCCAGTACCGCGCCTGGCGCTGGGCCCGTGCCGAGACGCTCCGGCCCGCCGCGGAGCGCGGCTCCCTCTGCTGCCGCCTCTGCCTCGAGGTCACACCTTCCGGATCCTGACCCGGGCGGTCCGGCCGGGGGCTGCGAGGCGGGCCGGGGGCCGCCGCCACCCCGCCCGCGCCTGGAGTCCGCGGGGCTTGCGCGCCGTGGAGCCGGGGCACTATAGTTGAGAACGAGTCTCAAGGTCAAACCGGCCTGGCGAGGCACTGCTCTCCTGCGACAGGCGGGCCGCGGCGCGGCGGGTGCCGCGGCCCGGGGGCAAGGCGGGCGGCAGGCCGGTCCGTGCACCAGGAGCTAGGCGAGATGGAGCAGTGGAAGGAGATCGTCGGGCGCCTCCCGACGGAATGGCTCGAGAACTACGTCGCGGCGTTCGAGGCGGGCCGCGTGCAGAAGCATCCGCAGGCGCGGTTCGTGAACGACCGCGGTGAGTGCTGCATCGTGGGCGCGCTCGCGGGCGCGGCGAGCGCGGAGGCGTTCGCCGGCTCGCCGCTGTGGCGGCTGTTCCTGGGGAGCGATCTGGAAACGCTGTCGCGGCGGTTCGAGGCGGCGCGGCTGACGGGCCAGGAGTTCTACGAGGAGGCGCTGATGGTCTTGGCGGCCCGGGCCGCCGGTGCGGCGGAGGCGGTGGAGGCCCCCGCCGCGGCCTGACACGCCGCTCCACGGGCCGGAAGGCGACGCGACGGCCGGGACGAGACCTCGTCCCGGCCGTTCTGCATCCGGGCGGCCTCAGGCCTCCAGCGTGGCGGCGCGGATGGAGAGGATCCGGGGCAGGAACCCGGCGATGAGGTGCCAGGACTCGCCGCGGTCGGCGCTGCAGAAGACGTGGCCGCCGGAGGTGCGGAAGTAGACGCCGCAGGGCTGCAGCTCGTCGTTGTCCATCGCGTCCCGGAGGATGGAGACGTAGGCGTTCTCCTGGGGCAGTCCCGTGGTGAGCGGTTGCCAGGTCGCGCCGGCGTCCGTGGTCCGGTAGACGCGGAGCGCGCCGCCGACCACGGTGCGCATGTGGCTCGACTCCTCCGGGATGAAACGCAGTGTCGGGGTCCGCGGGGTCCAGCGCGAGCGCGTAGCCGAACCCGCTCGGCAGGCCGGCGCCGATGTCGGTCCACGTCTTGCCGCGGTCGTCGGAACGGTACACGCCGCAGTGGTTCTGCTGGTACAGCCGGTCCGGCATGGCGGGGTGCAACCGTAGCCGGTGCACGCACTGCCCGGCCTCGGGCGTGGTTCGGGGCAGGAAGTCCGCACGCGTTCCGCGGTTGATCGCCGTCCACGACGCGCCGCCATCGTCCGAGCGGTAGGCGCCGCCGGCGGACACGGCCGCGTAGATGCGCGCCGGCGTGCGCGGGTCCACGGCGACCGAGTGCATGGCGAGCGCGCCGCCTGCGGGCTGCCAGGTCTTCGCCGTCGGATGCTCGTTGAGCGCGGCCACCGGTTCCCACGTCTCGCCCCGGTCGCGGCTGACGAACAGGCCCGCGGGCTCGATGCCGGCGTACAGTGTGTCCGGCTCGGAGGGGTGTCCCGGCGCGAGGTGCCAGATCGCCTTCAGCCCGCGCTCGTCCGCGTGGTGCGGCGCGTGTTCGAGCACACGCCACGTCTCGCCGCGGTCGTCGCTCCGTTGGATGTGCGCGCCCCAGACGGGGTGGTTCGTCGCGGCCCAGGCGGTGCGGCCGTCCCGCGGGTCGATCCATGCGTGGTAGACCTCGCGACCTTCCAGAAGCGGCCGTGAGAGGGTCCAGCGGCGGCGCTGCGCATCCGACCGTGCAATGAACAGCCCCCGCTTGGTGCCGATCATGAGAACGACGTGGCGTGGCATGCGGCTGAAGGTAGAGCGGGGGGAGGTTGCGGCAAGAGCCGTCCGTGGATGCGTGGACGACGGCCCGGTGCACAACCAGCGGCGCGCGGTCGCTCGAGCCGTCCGCGCACGTGTGGACGACGGAGCGGCCACGCCGGCAACGCGTCTCGCGCCGTCGCCGGGCGAGCCACGTCGGCCACACGCACCCGCCAGTGCTCAGCGGGCGAGCCGCGCGGCCAGCCACAACAACGTGGCCGCGAGCGGGAGCAGGATCGAGGGCCTGGATCGCGCGACGACGTCGGTGAGTACGCTGCGTCGCTTCTCTTCGTGCGTCCAGCGCCCGCGCACGCCGCCGTCCGCGGGCAGCGGCGTGTAGAGGTCGTGGGGCGAGTCGGGCCGCTTCGGCCGCGGAGTCCAGTGCCGGTCGTAGAGGTACACCGCGTTGAACAGGTCGGTGATCCGCGGGCTGATGTGGTCCGCAGCGCCGAGCAGCATGCCGAGGCCGATGGTGCGATCGCGGGGTGGGCGCTCGCTCTCTGCGATGGCGATGATGGCATCCGCGATCAGCTCCGGCGCATAGACCGGCCGGACCGGCCGCGCCTCGACGCCGATGTACGAGCGCGCTTTCTGGTACAGCGGCGTGTTCACGGCGGAAGGCCGGACCAACGCCACGCGCACGCGCGAGCCGGCGTGCGCGAGCTCCACACGGAGTGCGTCGAGCCAGCCCTCGAGCGCGTGTTTCGCCGCGCAGTACGGCCCCATGAGGGGCACGCCGCGTTGGCCGATGACGCTGCCCACGCAGATCAGTGTGCCTCCACTGGCCTCGAGGTGAGGAAGCGCGGCGCGGGCGCCGTGCACCTGGCCCATGAAGTCCACATCGAATACGCGACGGAAGTCCGTGAGCGGCACGTCCATGAACGTGCCGTACACGGCGACGGCGGCGTTGTTGATCCAGGTGTTGATGCGGCCGAACGCGTCCACGGCGGCGCGCGCGAGCGCCTCCACCTGCGGATGGTCCGTCACATCCGTCGGTACGACGACGGCCTCGCCTCCCTCCGCGCGCACGCGAGCCGCAGCGCGATCGAGCTCCGCGGCGTTGCGCGCGGCGAGTGCGAGGCGTGCGCCGCGCCGCGCCGCGGCGAGAGCCGTGGCGAGGCCGATGCCGCTGGTCGCGCCGGTGATGACGATGGCCTGGTCACGGATCGGTCGACCCATGCTGCGCTCCCTCCGGGTCCGTCCCCGTGCACCACGGTGCACGGAGGGGGCCAGCGGGGCCTTCGTGGTGGATCTCCACTACCGTGCTCGCCGAGCTCGAGCTCGGCGGTGCAGCGCCGCGGTGGGGCCCCGTTCCCTCACCGGTCGAGGTCACCGACAGGCGGCGGACCCGGCAAGAGTGGAGTCCCGCCACCCGCGCGCCTGTGCTGCCCGGCACGCGCGTTGCGCCGTTCGGGCGGCCGTGTAGGGTGCGACGACGCGCGCACCGCGTCCCCGCGCTCGCAGGGGCCGTCGCGCCGTGCGTGCCGGAGGGGGTGTCGAGAGGAGGCCTGCGCGATGTCCTCCCGCAGAGAGCCGTTCTGGATGCACCGACGCTGGGGCTCGGGCTGGGTCGGCCGGAACCCCGCCTGGACCGAGCTGCACGACTACGACTTCGAGATGCGCGGCCCGTACCGCACCGGCGCGCTGCTGGACGCGTACATGCTGTGGCGCCGCTTCCAGCAGGAGGAGCGGGAGTACGAGCGGCGCACGGGCCAGAGGCTGTCGCGGGACGCGTATGCGCAGTTGAAGCGGTGGCGGGACTGGCGCCGCGCACGCCGCCGCGGCACGCCCGTGCCGTGGATGCAGCTGCCGCGCTACCCGCCGCACGCCCGTGGCCCGCGCTGGCCGCGTGAAGGGTTGTAGGCGCGGGAGGGTGCGGGCGGAGGCGCGCCGGTCAGCCGCTCGCTCGAGCTCAGAGGGTTGTCGCCGCTGCGCCGCCCGTCACGCGCTCGAGGAACACCTCCATCACGCCGCCGCACACGGCGGGGCTCCAGGAGTCGACGGGGTCGGTCAGCTCGACGCGGATGAGCCGCGGCTCGCCGGTGCGCGCCACCTCCCGCGCCGCCTCCAGCACCTCGGCCTCGCCGCAGCCGCCGCCGATGGTGCCGATCAGGCCGTTGTCCGGGTCGATGAGCATCTTACTGCCCGCGCTGCGTGGGGTGGAGCCGCGGGCGCGCACGACCGTCGCCAGCACGGCGGGCCGGCCCGACCCCGCCGCGTTCACGATCGCGCGGTAGACGTTCGCCTCATCCATCGCTCTCCTCCATTGCCGGCTCCGTCCGTGTGTCGCCCCGCCGCGCTGTCGCCGGCAAGAGCCGCTCGAGCACGTTCTCTCGCGCGGCGAGCGACGCAGCCAGCGCTGCGCCGCCCCGGCGCACCGCGATCAGCTCTGCGGCGATGCTGACCGCGATCTCCTCCGGCGTCTCGGCGCCGATGTCCAGCCCGATGGGGGCGCGGACCCGGGCGAGCCGCTCCCGCGGGATGCCCGCCTCGAGCAGCGCGTGGAACGCGGCCCGCACACGCCGGCGGCTGCCGATCATGCCGATGTAGCACGGCTCGACGTCCCGCTCGACGAGCTGCTTCAGGCAGTCGAAGTCGTAGCGGTGGGCGCGCGTGACGAGCACGATGTAGGTTCGCGGCCCGATGGCAATGTCGCGGAACGGGTCCGCGAAGTCCACGCGCAGCACGCGTGAGGCGCCGGGGAAGCGCTCCTCGGTGGCGAACTCCTCGCGGTCGTCCAGCACGGCGACGCGGAAGCCGAGCCGCACGCCGAGCTCGGCCAGCGGCACGGCGATGTGTCCCGCGCCCACGATGAGCAGCTCCTCCGGCCCGGAGCACGCCTCCGCGTAGAGCGTGAAGCGCGCGCCGCCGGCCTCCACCTCCTCGACGCCGGGCGGCGCGCCGGCGAGCACGCGCCAGCCGAGCTCGACCGCGCGTGCGTCCAGCGCCCCGCCATCCAGGATGCCGCGCAGCTCGCCCGTCTCGAGCAGCGCCACGCGTCGGCCGAGGAAGCGCGCGCCCGCTCCGCCCTCGGGTACGCCGACCACGGTGATCAGCGCGACGGCCGGGCCGCCGGCCTCCGCCGCGAGGGCGAGGCGCGCGGCGTCGGAAAGGGTCAGGACGTCGTCCAACGCACGTCTCCGTAGCGTGCGAGGTCCTCCGGCGTGTCCAGATCCTGCGTGACGCCGGCGTCTTCGACCTCGATGTCCAGTGTCTCTGTCGCGTGGGCCTCGACCACCGTGCGCGCGCCGTGCGGCAGCCCGCGGGCAGCGAGCTCCGCGAACAACGCGCGCGCGAACAGCGTGGGGTGGCCGGGCTCGCCGCGGTGCGTGGGCCGCACGATGAGCGCCGTGGCGGCGCGGAACGCGGCGAGCAGGCCCGCGATCGTCGGGGGCTGGACGAACGGCACGTCCACGGGCAGCACCGCGGCGGCCGCGGCGTCGTCCGGCAGCGCGCGGAGCGCGAGGCGGAGCGAGTCCACCTGCTGCGCGTGCGGATCGCCGTTGACGACGACGCTCGCTCCCGCTGCACGCGCCAGGCGTGCCGCCGCGTCGTCCCCCGCACGCACGACGGCGATGACGCCGGCGCAGCCGCCCTCGATCAGCACCCGGACTCCTCGCTCGATGAGCGTCTCACCGCCGAGCGTGAGCAGCGGCTTGGAGCGGCCCATACGCGAGGAGCGCCCGGCGGCGAGGAGGATGCCGTGGACGGGGGCGAGGCGAGGCGTCGTCATCAACTCCCCGCCCGCGCCAGCGCTTCCCGCAGCGCGCGCGCCTCGGCCGCCAGCTCGCGGGCCGCATCGAGCAGGGCGGGTGCCGCGGCGAGCGTGACCGCCGGCGCCGCGGCTCCCTCCGCCGTTGACGACAGAGGCACGTGCCCGGAGGGCGGCAGGTCGTCCGGGTCGCGGAGGCCCGCGTCCCGGTGGCGCCGGATGCGCTCCAGCACGGCGGCGCGGATCGCTTCCGCGTTGTCCACACCGCGGAAGCGGCCCACGTGCGTGTCCCGCCTGTTCTCGCCGCCACTGCTCGTCCCCGCGCCGCCGCCCGCGCTCCTCACCTCCACGTCCGCGATGCCCAGCAGACGCTGGAGCGGATCCTGCCGCACCGAGATGTTCTGGATGTTGGCGAAGGTCATGGTCTGCTCGCGGATCGTGCAGAGCCCTTCGCGGATGCGGAGGCTGCGATCGGTGACGATGTACCACCGCAGCTCGAAATCCAGCCGCAGCGCAGCGTAGGTGAACGGGAGCTGGAGCACGAAACCGACGACGGCGATCGTTTCCAGCGTGAGCAGATGACTGGGCAGCCACGGGACGGCGCGCAGCGTCGCGATGCCGGCGATGAGGCCGACCAGCGTCGCCGCCTGGCTCAGGACCCAGCGCAGCAGCTTGTAGCGGTAGTAGCGGTCGGACGCACGGAACACGCGCACGTCGCGCGCGCCATGGGGCGGCGTTGGCTCCGCAGGGACCCGCAGCAGGCGCAGCAGCATGTCGCGCAGACGCTCAAACATCGCCGCCTCCCCCGACGCTCGCTATCCGCCGCGCCAGTTCCTCGCGGAGCGCCCGCAGCTCGGCAGCGGCCGAGCGGAGCGCCTCTGCGAGCTCGTCCCCCGCGCCCGCAGCAGGCATTGCCGACGCCGCGTCCTGACCAGGCAGGAGCGCCGTCGCTGCCGCCGCGCTGCGGGCCGCGCCGACGTGGGCGTGCCGCTCGCTCGCGCCGCGCATCCGGGAGTACAGCAGGTCGCGGATGGCCTCGAACTCGCGCAGCCCTTCGATCGTCATCTCCGCCTTCGCGCTCGCGCTCGCGGTCTGCACCTCGATCTTCGCCAGCCCGAGCCAGCGCTCGAGCACGTTGCTGGTGAGGTGGATGTCCTGGATGCGCGCGTAGGTGAGACTCACCTCACGGCGGAACAGCACGCCCCACCGCATCGTGATGCCCTCGTCGTCCAGCTCGTAGCGCAGCGTGCGGTACCGGAAATAGCGCGGCAGGAGCAGGACGAAGAAGGCCGGGCCGCAGGCCAGCGAGGTCAGGGCGTAGTACGCCAGCAGGGCGCGGTGCGGCCGGAGCGTTCCGCGGCCGCCCTCGAGCCCGGGGATGGCGGCGCTGCCCGCCGGGGATGCAGGAGCGGACACAACGCCGTGGTGCGCGTTCGTGACTGTGTTCATGGCAGGACGATCAGACGATAACCGGTTCGGCGGCCAGGGGCCAGGTACCCGGAGGCCGGCATCGCGGCCGCACTGCCCTACGACAGAACGGGCGAGCGGGTTCCGACCTGACTCCGGCCGCGGACTCGCGCCGCGGACCGGGATCGTGTAGGATGGGGCGTGTGACGGGACCACGGCACGCGATGATCGAGATCGAGCGGCGCTTCCTCTGCCGCGTCGCGGATACCGCTGCGCTGGAGCGCGAGGGCCGCAGAATGGCCATCCAGCAGGGCTACCTCACGCTCGGCGCGCCCACGGTGCGGATCCGCCAGAAGGATGGCGCGTACCTGCTCACCATCAAGTCCGGCAGCGGGCGGGTACGGCAGGAGGTGGAGGTGCCCGTCGGATCCGCCGAGGGCGAGACGCTCATGGCGATGGCGGGCGAGCACCGGCTCGAGAAGGTCCGTTACGCGGTCGGCCGGTGGGAGATCGATATCTACGGCGACAAGCTCGCCGGCCTCGTCCTCGCCGAGGTCGAACTCGAGCACGAGGACGAGCCCCTGCCCCCGCCGCCGGCCTGGCTCGAGCTGGCGCGGGAGGTCACGGACGACCCCGCGTTCACGAACCAGCGGCTCGCGCGGCTCGGCCCGGACGAGGCGGCGCGGTTCGTGCGCGAGGCCAACGCGTCCCGCGACGGCCGGCGAGCATCGGGGCGCGCAGGGGTGTAGAAGGAAGCCGTAAGGCCGGCCGAGCGACGCTGCGGCCGGAAAACACGAGAACGGAAGCGAGGGAGGACGCGTGAGCGAGTCAAGGACCGAAACGCCGGGCGTCATGATGGATCCGGTCAGCGAGCGGCTGTTCCGGGCGCGGACCATCATCATCAGCGGCGAAATCAACCAGCAGCTCGCCGCGCGCGTGACCGGGCAACTGCTCGCCATGGCTGCGGACTCGGATGATCCGATCACGATCTTCATCAACTCCCAGGGCGGCCACATCGAGTCCGGCGACACGATCCACGACATGGTGCGGTTCATCAAGCCGCGCGTGCGGATGATCGGCACCGGCTGGGTGGCGAGCGCCGGAGCGCTGATCTACGTCGCGGTGCCGCGTGAGGACCGCTTCTGCCTGCCCAACACCCGCTTCCTGCTGCACCAGCCGGCGGGTGGCGTGGGAGGCAGCGCCGCAGACATCGACATCGAGGCGCGCGAGATCCTGCGGATCCGGGACCGGGTGAACCGCATTATCGCGCGGCAGACCGGCCAGCCGCTCGAGCGCATCGAGGAGGACACGCGGCGCAACTTCTGGCTGGACGCGGCCGCCGCCGTCGAGTACGGGCTCGTCGGCCGGATCATCGAGACCGTGGACGAGCTGAGCTGAACGAGCGAGTCCAGAGGCCCTCGAGGCGGCCCGACGCGCAGAGCCGACCCTACACGACAGGAGGCACGATGCGAGGTGCGATGACGCTCGCTGCGGTGGCCGGCGGCCTCGCGCTCGGCCTTGTCGCTGCCGCTGCACCCGCGGCCGCGCAGCAGAAAGCGGGTGAGACGCCGCCGAACACCCTCACGGCCGAGGAGGAGGCGGCAGGCTGGCGCCTGCTCTTCGACGGCAAGACCACGGCCGGTTGGCGCGGCTACCGGAAGCAGGGCATGCCCGAGGGCTGGCAGGTCGTGGATGGCGCGCTCACCCGGGTCGGCCCGGGTGGCGACATCATCACCGTGGACCAGTTCCAGGACTTCGAGCTCACCCTCGAGTGGATGGTCGCGCCCGGCGGCAACAGCGGCATCTTCTTCCGCGCCAGCGAAGACACGGAGTGGATCTACCAGAACGCGCCGGAGATGCAGGTGCTCGACGACGCGGCGCACCAAGACGGCCTCCAACGGGAGACCGCCGCCGGCTCCAACTACGGCCTGCACCCGGCGCCCGAGGGCGTGGTGAAGCCCGCGGGCGAGTGGAACAGCGTGCGCATCGTCGTCCGCGGCAACCACGTCGAGCAGTGGCTGAACGGCGTGAAGGTCGTCGAATACGAGCTCGGCAGCCCGGATTGGGAACAGCGGGTCGCGAAGAGCAAGTTCGCCGCATGGCCGCAGTACGGCCGCAACCCGCGGGGGCACATCGGGCTCCAGGACCACGGCGACCGCGTCGCTTTCCGCAACATCAAGATCCGCGAGCTGAAGTGACGGGCCGGCCCGGCGCGGCGCCGCTCGGACCCGCGGTCCCAGCCCACCAGGTGCCCCGGATGCGTGTGGCGCCGCCCTCACCCGGCGCCGTATCCGGTCCTATCCCATTGTCCCGAAAGCTTTTCTGCGGCACACGCCGTGCAATGATCCGCCAGTGAGCGAGAAAACCGAACCCCGGCGGAGGGTGGTCACGATGCGTGATCTCCTGCAACGGGTGCCCGGCGCCCGCAGCAGCAGCTTCTGGTACAACCTGTGTCTGGCGACGATCGGCGTCTCGCTGGGGCTCTACCTGGCGAACCGCAAACACGCGGCGCTGTTCGTCGGGCTGTGGCCGGCGACGTTCGCGACACTGGGCAACCGGGCGGAGCTGAACGAGGAGATCATCGAGCTGGCGACGGGGCAGCCGATCCAGGAGCTCGGCAGCGGCACGCAGGTGATGCCGCAGGCGTTCGGTGCGTCCACGGGCGAGCAAGTCACGCTGGAGCGCCCGGCCGCGTAGCGTTGCGCGCCTCCCGAGGCGTGCCGCCAACCGCGAGAGGAGCGGCGGGCCCGTGGGGATGAGCGGAGAACGGGCCCGCCCCTCGCGGCCTCAGCGCGCCCGGATCCTCACCGTGCGTTCCAGCTCGTCCCGGGCCTGGAGGATGCGCTTGCGGATGTCCGTGGGCAGTTCGGGGTGCGCGGCGAGGAACGCATCCACTTCGGCGAGCGCGCGTCCGGAGGTCTGCCCGCCGACGAACGCCGCGATCCAGCTCGGCAGGAAGAAGATGCGGCGGTTGTCCCGGATCCACTCGGACTTCTCGAGCGCTGGCCTGAGGTACTCCAGCGTGAGCTCTGCGTGCAGCGGGTCGTTGAACGCGCCGAGACTCGCGGTCACCCACTCCTCGTTGAGCGCGGGGTCGTCCAGGTAGCGCGCGAAGTAGGCGGCCTTGGCCTCGGCGTCCGGGATCGACGCTCCGGCAACGAACGCGGAGCGCTGCGCCTCCGGCGACGTGTCCCGCGCCCGCTCCGCAGCCAGACGCACACGCGCGCCGGGCGCGTCCAGCGCCACGAGGCGGCGCACCGCGGCCCAGCGACTCGGGCGGCCGAGCGGTTCGCCTGCGAAGGTGCGTCTGCCGTCGAGGAACGCCTCCAGCACCGCGATCGCTCCGGGCGTGCGGGCGGTGGTGAGGAACGCGTCCAGCGCGGCCTTGCGCAGGCCGTAGTCGAGCGACGGGTCGTCCATGCGCGCGAGAAGCGTGCGCTCCGCCAGCCGCTGGAGCCGCTCCTGCGCCTCGCCCGGCGGGACGTAGCGTTCGAGAGCGTCCAGGGCACGGCTGAGGATCACGCCCGCGATCTGCTCATCCCTCTCTGCGGGCAGCGCCGCGAGCACCCGCTCCACGTACAGCTCCGGCGCGAGCCGGGCCTCGCGCACGAGGTCCCACAGCGCACCCCACGCCATCGCGCGGCGCAGGTCGTCGTCGATGCCCGCCGCGTGATCGAGCATCCACGCCGCGGAAGCGGAGTCCGGCAGGAAGAGGCCGTAGCCGTAGTCGCCGTCGTTCGGGAAGACGACGGCGGGCGCCGGCAGCCCCGCGGCTTGCTCCACCACCGTGCGGTGGCCGCTGAACGTGACGTCGAAGACGACGTCGTCGCCCTCCTCGTAACCGAGGCGAACGCGCACCTTGCCGGGCCACGCGCCGCCCGGGTCGCCGGGCAGTGGACGGGCGGGCCGCTGCACCAGCGCGAGCTCGCGGATGCGGCCGTCTTCCACACGCACCTCCGTCTCGATCACGGGCATGCCCGGGCGCAGGAAGTAGTGCTCGCCGAACGGCGTCAGGTCCATGTCCGCGGCTTCGCCAATGGTGGCGAGCAGCTCCTGCCACGTCGCGTTGCCGTACGCGTAGCGCTTCAGGAACCGCTGCACGCCCGCGCGGAACCGGTCTTCGCCCACCAGGAACTCGAGCTGCTTGAGCACGGCCGGCGCCTTGTTGTAGACGATCGGGCCGTAGTTGCTCTTGGCCAGGTCGAGTGAAGGCAGCTCCTGCCAGACCGGGCTCGTGCCGGAGGTCGCGTCGACCGCGTACGCCGGCGGCTTGGTCCGGAGGTAGAACGTCTTCCACGCGCCGCTCTCCGGGTGCAGCTCCTGCTGGAGCTTGGCGGCCATGAACGTGGCGAAGCCCTCTTTCAGCCACAGATCGTCGAACCAGCGCATGGTGACGAGATCGCCGAACCACTGGTGCGCGACCTCGTGGTAGATGGTGGCCGCCCGACCCACGCGCTCGGCCAGCGTCGGCCGTTCACGGAAGACGAACCGGCTCTCGTTGTAGAAGATCGCGCCCACGTGCTCCATTCCGCCGAACGGGAACGCGGGCGCGAGGAGCAGGTCCATCTTCGCGAACGGGTACGGATAGTCGAAGTACCGCTCCAGCCACTCGAGCGCCGTTCGGTTGATGCGCAGCAGCGTGTCCGCGTCCACCTCCCGGGCGCGAGAGCGCCGCACGTAGAGGGACGACGACGTCGTCCCTCCGTGTCCGGGGCGTTCGATCACGGTCCACGGCCCGGCCGCGAACGCGGCGAGGTAGGTGCTGATGGGCTCGGTGGGCGCGAAGACCCACTGCACGGCGCCGTCCGGCAGGGCGGTCGTGTCCTCGAGCACGCCGTTGGTCAGCACGCGCCAGCCCGCGGGCGCGGTGATGCGCCAGCGGAAGCGCGCCTTGAGGTCCGGCTGGTCGAAGACCGGGAAGAGCTGCTGGGCGTCGGACGGCACGAGCAGCGTGTAGAGGTAGCGCGCGCCGTGGTCGGCCGGGTCGTCGAAGCGGATGATGCTGGCGCCGGCGGGCGCGATGGCGGCGACGAAGTCCACCTCGATGCGGTGCCGGCGCCAATCGGCCCCGCCCCTGGTCGCGCCGCGGCTCGCGTTCCGAGATCCGCCGTCCGGCGCGCTGCTCGCGGATGCGTCCGCCGCGTGCTCGTCTCCGCGGAAGTGTGCCGCAGGGATCACCACGTGGTCCTCGCGCCACTCTGCGTCCGGCGCGGGGCGACCATCCACCCGGACCGTGCCGAGCTCGAGCCCGCGGAAGTCGAGCACGAGGTCATCCGCGCCGCCGTGACGCTCGAGCGTGATGGTCACCGAGCCGGGCGCGCGCGTGCTGTCCCGCACCTCGAGCACGAGCTCGTAGGCGACGCCGCGGAGCGTGGCCGTGCGGTGGCGCGCCAGCTCCAGCGAGACACCGGGCTCCAGCGGCGGCAGGGTCACGGCGTTGGTCTCCGCCTGGTCCTCGCCCAGGGCGGCGCAGGCGGCGAGGAACGCGTAGGCGCCGGCAAGGAGCACGGCCACGCGTCCGACGGGCCGCGGCGTCGCCGTGAACACGTGGGCGCTAGGCTCGGGGGGCATGGCATCCCCTCGGATCAGGAAGCCGGATCGCGGTCGCGGCGTCCGCCGTCCACGATCGCCTGGTACACCAGCGCGCGCAGTCTGGCGTGGTCGTCGATCGTGCCGGCCGGGTTGAGCTGTGTGAGGTAGACCACCACCAGCTCCTCGCGGGGATCCACCCAGTAGTGTGAGTGGTACGCGCCGCCCCAGCCGTACTCGCCCAGGGAGCCCGGCAGTCCGCGGGCGCCCAGGTCCGTCACCACCGAAAAGCCCAGCCCGAAACCCTCGCCCGGCCGGCCGCAGCGCTCGCCGATGTGGTCCGTGGTCATGAGCTCGACGGTCTTCGGGGAGAGCAGCCGCACGCCGTCCAGCTCGCCGCCGTTCAGGAGCATCTGGAGGAAACGCGCGTAGTCGCTCGCGGTGGAGACGAGGCCCGCGCCGCCGGAGAACGCCTTGCGCGGGCCGTCCACGTACGCGCCCTGGCCGACCATGCCGCCCGGGTCCGGCGCGCGCTCGATCGTGCCGTCTTCCCGGGCGGAGTAGACGACCGCGAGGCGATCGCGTTTGGAGGGCGGCAGGAAGAAGTGCGTGTCCCGCATCTTCAACGGCTCGAAGATGCGCGTACGGAGGAAGTCGTCGAGCGAGAGACCGGATACGCGCTCGACCAGCACGCCCAGGATGTCCGTCGCGTAGCCGTAGACGAAGCGCTCGCCCGGCTGGGCGTCGAACGGCAGCGCGGCCATGCGCTGGACGATCGCCGCCATCGGCTCGTCCCGATCTGCGAAGTACCAGCCCTGGATGCCGGCCTCGGCCCAGCGGTCCCGCGCGATGCCGTACCCGTAGCCGATGCCGGCGGTGTGGGTCAGCAGGTCGCGGATCGTGATCGGGCGCCGTGCGGGCACGACGTCGTAGCCCTCGCCGTCCGCGCGTCGCACCGCGACCGTCGTCTTCTGGAACTCGGGCAGGTACACGCCGACCGGGGCGTTGATGGACAGCTTGCCCTCTTCCTGGAGCATCATGACCGCGACGCTGACCAGCGCCTTGGTCTGCGAGGCGATGCGGAAGATGGCGTCCGTGGTCATCGGCGCGCCGGCCTCGCGGTCGCGCATGCCGAACGCCTCGAAGTAGGCGACCTTGCCGCGTCGCGCGATGAGCACGACCGCGCCGGCGAGCTGCCCGTCCGCGACGTAGCGCTCGAACGTGGCGGTGAGACGCTCGAGCCGCTCGCTGGACATGCCCACGTCCTCGGGCCGGGCGCGCGGGAGGTCCTGGGCGAGGAGTGGCTGGGCGAGGAGGAGCAGGAGGAGCAGCAGCGGTCGGAGCGGCGATGCACGGCGGATCGGTCGCATGGTGTGGTGGTCTCCCTCTCGATCGGTGGTCGTTGACGGGGATCGGGATCCGGGATCATGCGAGGGGAGGCCGCGGACGCGCAACGGGCCGCGGTGGCTCGCGCCGGTATGACCGGGGACGCGCCGACTCCGAAGGTCGTCGGCTCGGCCCTCCGGACGCCTGCCCGCGGCGCTGCCGCGGACCGGCCCTTCCTTGACGCGGCCGCGAGCACCGCCTCAGACTATCCCCGTCCAGCCGCGACAACGTGACCGTTCCCGGACCCCCTCGGGACCCCAACGCGAGCGTTCGCCATGGCATCCACCGCCTCGATCCGCGTCAAGCTGTCCGCCATGATGTTCCTCCAGTACTTCGTCTGGGGCGCCTGGTTCGTCACCATGGGCACGTACCTGGGTCAGGGGCTGCGCTTCGACGGCGGACAGATCGGGCTGGCCTACGGCAGCACGGCGATTGCGGCGATGATCTCGCCGTTCTTCGTCGGCATGGTCGCCGACCGCTTCTTCGCCACGGAGAAGATCCTCGCCGCGCTGCACATCCTGGGTGGCGTGCTGCTGTACTGGGCGTCCACGCTCGAGTCGTTCGGCGCGTTCTACGCCGTGCTGATCGCCTACGCGCTCTGCTACATGCCCACGCTGGCGCTGACCAACTCGATCTCGTTCCACAACATGGAGGACCCGGCGAAGGAGTTCCCGCGCGTCCGGGTGCTGGGCACGATCGGCTGGATCGTGGCGGGGATCCTCATCGGCCGGCTGGGCGTGGAGGCGACCGCGATCCCGATGCGCATTGCGGCGGCCGCGTCGGTCGTGCTCGGGCTCTACTGCTTGGCACTGCCGCACACGCCGCCGAAGGCATCGGGACCGGTGACGGCGCGCGCCGTTCTCGGGCTGGATGCGCTCTCGCTCATGCGCGACCGCTCGTTCGCCATCTTCGTGATCGGCTCGTTCCTGATCTGCATCCCGCTCCAGTTCTACTACGCCTTCACGAACCTCTTCCTCAACGAGGTCGGGATGCCCGAGCCGGCGACGAAGATGACGTTCGGCCAGATGTCCGAGATGCTCTTCATGCTGGTCATGCCGTGGTTCCTGGTGCGGCTGGGCGTGAAGAAGGTTCTGCTGATCGGGATGGCGGCGTGGGCGGCGAGGTACCTGCTGTTCGCGTACGGCGATGCGGGCTCGCTGATCTGGATGCTCTACATCGGCATCATCCTGCACGGCGTCTGCTACGACTTCTTCTTCGTCACCGGCCAGATCTACGTGGACCAGCAGGCGAGCGTCCAGATCCGCGCCGCCGCGCAGGGGGTCCTCGCCTTCGTGACCCAGGGCGTGGGGATGTTCATCGGCGCGTGGGCGTCCGGGCGCATCGTCGAGGTGTATACCCTGACGGACCCGACCGGCGTGGTTTCGCACGACTGGCAGACGATCTGGCTGGTCCCGGCCATCGGCGCGTTCGTCATCCTGCTGCTGTTCGCCGCGCTGTTCCGGCCGGCCGCGGCGCCCGCGCCCGCGCCCGCTGCGGCGGTGGCGGGGGGGTGAGGCGGGCTCCCGGAGCGCCATCTCCGAGGGGGGCCGCCGCGGCGGGATGTCTCGCACCGTGCCGCGCACCCTGGTGCCGTCCCGGATCACCGGGATCGAGGACTCCGGTTCCTCCGCCACCACGATGGTGCCGGCGTGGTGCGCCCACGGCAGGAGACTCCTACCCGTGCGGCCGGTGAGCGGCGGCGTGCGGACTCGAGTGCGTCGATGACGGTCTAGTCCCATCATCCGGTCCAGCCGCCTCTCGGGCGAGCGGACTTCGTCTTGCCGGCGCGGCCAACTTCCACGCTCGCGGAGCCGTGCACCGTTGCGTTGGAACCTCGCCGCGCCCGGTGCAGCCAACTTCCATGGCGCCAGCCCGTGCGTGCCTGCGTTGGGATTTTGCCGCTCCGAGCACGGTCGACTTCCCTGGCGTCGGGCCGTGCCGCGGCGAGGGGGGAAGTTTTCCGCGCCCCCGCCGGGAGGGCGGCATGCGCTGCGCGGCCGCACGAGCGCCTGCCGCTCCCATCGCCAGCCCGCGTTGTCGGGATCGGCCCCCGGCGTGACTGATCGGCCCCGAGGTGACTGAGCAGTACTGGCCGCAGTCGCCAACGTAGCCGTTGGCGGCCCAGCAGCTCCCGAACGTGCGGCGTGTGCATCCCGTACGCCGCGAGCAACGGCACCGGTAGCGCCGCCGCCCTCGTCGACCCGTGCACGATCCTGCCCGCCGTCAGGCGTGCCCAGATGATCTTCCGGAACGGTAGCCCGGACCTGGCCTCGTCGGGCTCCGGCCAACGTGGCATCGGGGTCAGCGGGATCCGGTGGCGCGCTCGCTCGTTCGCCGCGCGCCGGCGCCGCGGGTCTTCGCTGCCCGCTTGGTGGCGCCGCGCGTCTTCGCCGCGCGCTTCGTGGCACTGCGCTTCGACGAGGCGCCCTCCGCGGTGCTGCGCTTCGCTGCGCTCGGCTTCGTCGCGCCAAGCTTGGCGGCTTCCCGCTTGGCCGCGCTGCGGCGCTTCGTGGGGGAGGCCCGCTTGGTGGTGCTGCGCTCTGCCGCGCCCCGGGCCTTCGTGGTGGTCTTCTTCGTTGCGGCGCGCTTCGCCGCCCCGCGCTCGTTCGCGGCCCGCTTGGTCACAGTGCGCTCGGCGCCAGCCCGCTTCGCGGCACTGCGCTTCGCGGTGCTCCGCTTGGTCGCGCCGCGCTTGACGGTGCTGCGCTTTGCCGCGCTGCGCCCGGACGCCGATCGTTCGGTCGTGCTGCGCTTGCCCGTGGCGCGCTTCGTCGCCGCGCGCTTGGCGGTGGCCTGCGTCGCGGTGCCTCGCGACCGGGTGCTGCGCGTCTTCGCGCTGCCCTTCTTGGCGCTCCGCTTGGCCGTCCGGCGTTCGGCGCGCAGCCGCCGCTCCTCGCGCGCCATCCGCTCGCGGAACCGGCGCTTGTTGCCCAGGATCGTGCCACGACACTTGGGCGAGCCGCAGTAGCAGGGGTAGCGCGCCTTCACCGCCGCCGTGTGCGGCTCGTCCAGGATGTACGAGTAGTCGTACGTCAGCTCCTCGCCCGGCTCGATGTCGCGGATCGTCTCGATGAAGATGCGGCCATCCTCCTCCACCGCCTCGCAGTTCGGATCGCAGGAGTGATTGATCCAGCGCGCGTCGTTGCCGTACCTCCCGCCGTCGATCACCGTCTTGTCGTCCACGGCGAAGAGGAAGGTGTGGTGGGGCTGGATGCTGTCGTCGTAGCGGCGGTCGGCCTCTTCCCAAGTGATCCGTTCGCCCTTGTACTCGATCAGGCGTGTGCCCTTCGGAATGCGGCGTGTGGCGAAGACGCCCTTGCCGTGGATCTTCGAGCGGCGAACCTCAAAGGGACGAGGCATCGGCTACTCCTGTCATGGGGTCTCGAAGCCCGCAGCAGCGGGCCGTGGTCGTCGGTCTTGGAATCGCGCGCCAGAGTCTACATGCGCCTCTGTGCGTGCGCCAGACCACTCGGGGCGCTCGTGTGTCGGTCGGGACGCTGGTGCACCGGTCGGGACGCTCGTGGGTCGGAGCGCGGCCAGCATGGCGTCGATGTCCGGCGCCGCCGGTGTGGCGTGGACGTGCAGTGCAGAGGGCGGCCGCCTCCGGCTCGCCTTGCCGGGCGCGGGGGCGCGTCGTAACCTCCCCATCCCCCAGGATCCAGCGAATCCGTTCCCACGGCTCTCGGAGCGCACCCATGCCGAAGTCGAAGCTCGTCGCATCACCGCTTGCAGCCCGGCTGTCTGCTCCGTTCCTCGCTCTGGTGCTCGCGGCACTCGCCCTGTCCGCCCCAGCAGAGGCGCAGTCCAGGCGGCTGCATCAGCTCCTCGATGAAGTCACCGCCGAGGTCGAGGCGAACCGGAAGCTGACGCAGGTGATGGTGGACAAGATCTTCAGCTTCTCGGAGCTCGGGTTCCAGGAGTACGAGACGTCACGTTACCTGGTGAACCTCCTGCGCGAGAACGGGTTCGAGGTCCAGGAGGGCGTGGCCGGGATCCCCACGGCGTGGTGGGCGACGTGGGGCTCGGGCAAGCCCGTGATCGCGCTGGGCAGCGACATCGACGGCATCCCGAAGGCGAGCCAGAAGCCGGGCGTCGCCTACCACGACCCGCTGGTCGAGGGGGCGCCGGGCCACGGCGAGGGGCACAACGCGGGGCAGGCGGTGAACGTGACCGCCGCGCTCGCGGTGAAGAAGATCATGGAGCGGGAGAAGATCCCCGGCACGCTCGTGCTCTGGCCCGGCGTGGCCGAGGAGCTTGTCGCGGGCAAGGCCTGGTTCGTCCGGGACGGGCTGTTCAAGGACGTGGACGTGGTGATCTTCACCCACGTCGGGAGCAACCTGGGCGTGAGCTGGGGCGACGCGAGCGGGACCGGTCTCGTCTCGGTCGAGTTCACGTTCACGGGTGAGGCGGCGCACAGCGCGGGTACGCCGTGGCGCGGTCGCAGCGCGCTGGACGCGGTGGAACTGATGAACGTGGGTTGGAACTACCGGCGCGAGCACCTGCGGCCCGAGCAGCGCTCCCACTACGTCGTGACCGATGGCGGCGACCAGCCGAACGTCGTCCCGTCGCGCGCCTCGGTCTGGTACTACATCCGCGAGATCTCGTACCCGGAGATCCGCCGCAACTTCGACATTGCGATCCGCATCGCCGAGGGCGCGGCACTGATGACGGACACGAAGATGACGTACCGGATCTTGGGCACGGCCTGGCCGCGGCACTTCAACAAGGTGATCGCAGAGACCGTGTACCGGCACATCCAGGCGGTGGGCCTGCCCGAGTGGAGCGAGGCGGACCAGGCGCTGGCGCGTGCGGTGCAGAAGGAGGTCGGCAGCAGCGACACCTCCGGTCTCGCGACGCGGCTGGACTCGCTCCAGGGGCCGGTCCGCCGGCCCGTCAGCGGCGGCTCGGACGACATCGGCGACGTCTCCTGGGTCGTCCCCACGGTCACGCTGCGCTTCCCCTCGAACATCCCGGGGCTGCCGGGGCACCACTGGTCGAGCGCCATCGCCATGGCCACGCCGATCGCGCACAAGGGCGCGACGGCCGGCGCCAAGGTGCTGGCCCGGGCGACGCTCGAGCTGTACATGACACCGAAGCTGATCGAGGAGGCGTGGGCCTATTTCCACGAGGTCCAGACGAAGGAGATCAAGTACACGCCGTTCATCACGGCGAACGACCCGCCCGCGATCTGGCTGAACCGGGAGACCATGGAGCGGTACCGGCCGGAGCTGCGGAAGTACTACTACGACGAGACGCGCTTCGACACGTACCTCGAGCAGCTCGGCATCACGTATCCGACGCTGAGGCGGACCGAAGCGACGGGGAGGCAGTAGCGTCTTGCGAGGTAGGTGGGTGAGGGCGGGGGCGCCGTGCCGCCCCGGCCGCCCGGGCGCCCGCCTCCCCGCGCGCCGCCACCGGGGAGGACGGGGCGGCTCCGGCTGCAGTCAGCGGTACTTCACGCCCAGTACGCCACTCCCGGCGGCTCCGCGATCACCACGCCCTTCAGGAACGCGATCGCCTTGCGCAGCCCTTCGGCCGGAGACATCAGGCTGTCCTCGTGCTCGATGCTGATGACGTGGTCGTAACCCACCATGCGGAGCGCGCTGACGATGTCCTTCCACACCAGGGCGTCGTTGCCGTAGCCGATGGTGCGGAAGATCCAGGAGCGCTCGGCCTCGCGGGTGTACTTCTTGGCGTCCAGCACGCCGTTCACCGCGATGTTGTGCCGGTGCAGGCGGCAGTCCTTGGCGTGGACGTGGAAGATCGCTTCGCCCAGCGCATGGATCACCGCCACCGGGTCGGCGCCCTGCCAGAAGAGGTGGCTGGGGTCGAAGTTGCACCCGATCACGTCCGGCGCGATCGCGCGCAGCCGGAGCATCGTCTCCGCGTTGTAGACCACGAAGTTCGGGTGCATCTCGATGGCCACCTTCACACCCGCCCGCCGGGCCGCCCGCGCCGCCTCCGTCCAGTAGGGCACCACCCGCTCGCGCCACTGCCACTCCAGCATCTCGGCGAACTCGGGCGGCCAGGGCGAGACGATCCAGTTCGGCTGCGTCGCGTCCGGCCCCCCGCCCGGGCAGCCGCTGAACGTGATGACCCGGTCCACGCCGAGCCGGGCCGCGAGCTCGAGCGTCCTGTCGAACACCGCTCGGTGCGCAGCGGCGATCCGCTCGTCCGGGTGCAGCGGGTTGCCGTGGCAGGACAGCGCGCTCAGCACCAGGCCGCGCCGCTCGATCGCCCTGCGGAACGCGTCCAGCTTCGCCGCGTCGGAGAGCAGCGCGTCCGGGTCGCAGTGCGCGTTGCCGGGGTACGCGCCGGTGCCGATCTCGACGGCGTCGACGCCTGCGTCCACCAGGTAGTCCAGCGTCTCCTCGAGCGGCCGGTCGCCGAACAGGACCGTGAACACGCCGATCTTCATGGCCGAGCCCTCGTCGTTTCGCGTACGGTGGAGGAGAAGGGGTGATCACCCGCGCGTGGGCAGGGGGCCCGCCTCGCCGACCTGAGCCCGGCCCGCGCGGCCGCGGCATCCGGTGATGCAGACCGACGCGCCCCGTGCCCCGCCGCGCGCACTCAGACCCGTTCCCAGGCGCCGCTGGCCGTGGAGCGCTCGATGGCCGCGAGGACCCGCTGCGTGCGTACGCCGTCCTCGAAGCTGGGCTCCGGGACCCGGCCGTCGGCCAGCGCCTCGAGCAGGTCGTAGATCGTGTGCGTGAACGTGTGCTCGTAGCCGATGATGTGGCCCGGCGGCCACCACGCGTCCACGTACGGGTGCGTCGGGTCCGTGGCGAGGATCGTCCGGAAACCCTGGACCTCGGGTGGATCGCCGCGCAGGAAGAGCTCGAGCTCGTTCATGCGCTCGAGGTCGAAGGCGAGACTGCCCTCGCTGCCGTTGATCTCGAACCGGTTGTGGTTCTTGCGGCCGGGCGCCATGCGCGTCGCCTCGACGGAGCCGACGGCGCCGTTCTCGAACCGCACGAGGGCGAGCGCGGCGTCGTCGACCGTGACCTCCCCTCTCTGGTTCGGCTCGTCCGGCAGCGGGCGCTCGTGTATGAACGTCTGCAGCAGCCCGCTGACCTCCCGGATCTCGCCGACCAGGAACCGGGCGAGGTCGATGGTGTGGGAGGCGAGGTCGCCGAGCGCGCCGGAGCCGGCGATCTCGCGGCGCAGCCGCCAGACGAGCGGGAACTCCGGGTCCACGATCCAGTCCTGGAGGTAGGTGCCGCGGAAGTGGCGGATCTCGCCGAGCCGGCCCTCCTGGATCAACCGCTTGGCGAGCATCACGGCGGGCGCGCGCCGGTAGTTGTGGCAGACCATGTGGATCACGCCCGCCTCCTGGGCGGCGGCGAGCATCCGCTCCGCGCTCGGGACGTCGTTGGCGAGCGGCTTCTCGCACAGCACGGTCTTGCCGGCGCGCGCCGCGGCGATGGCGATCTCGGCGTGAGAGTCGCCCGGCGTGCAGATGTCGACGATGTCGATGTCCGGCCGCTCGACGACCTCGCGCCAGTCGGTCGCCGCCTCCTCCCAGCCGTACGCCCGAGCGGCGGCTTCGACCTTCTCGCGCGTGCGGCCCACGATCACCTTGAGCCGCGGCGTGAGCCGCGGGGCGAAGAACGGGGTGACCTGACGCCACGCGTTGCTGTGGGCCTTGCCCATGAACGCGTAGCCGATCAGTGCGACGTTGACGGTGGACATGGTCCCGGGCTCGGATCGGGGAACGGAAAGCGCGTGTACGGTTCGGTCGGGGCTACAGCGTTGTCAAGGGAATGCTGCCGACGGCCATCGAGCGGCGGCTGCATCAGAGCATCTCCGGTCGGAACTTGGATCGCCGGCTGATGATCTTGCCGGAGACCATGAACACGCCGTCGCCCGTGTAGTGGAGCGTCTCGGGATACTTCGGCGATGGGGCGACGTGCGCCTTCACCACCTCGAAGATGAAGAAGTTGTAGCGGTCGACGAGCGCGTCGTCGTAGAGCCGGCACTCGAAGTTCGCGTGGCACTCGCGGATCAGCGGCGCGCCGACCTCCTCCGCCTCGTCGGGCGTGAGCCCGAAATGCGCGAACTTGTCGATCTCGGCGCCCGTCGTGTTTCCGATTCCGACGACCACGTCCGTCAGGGCCGTGGTCGGCAGGTTGATGACGCACTCGCCGCTCTCGCGGATCATGCGGAAGCTGTGGTTGGCCTCGGAGATGACGCAGCCCACCAGCGATGGCGTGAACTCCATCACGGTGTGCCAGCCGAGCGTCATGATGTTGGTCCGCCCTTTCCACTTCGATGAGACGAGGACGATCGGGCCCGGCTCCAGGTAGCGGCGGACCTGACTGACCGGGAAGTCGCGCTTCTTCGGGTACCTCGGCATGGGCGCTCAGGTCTCGCTGAGACCCAGCTTGGCCAGCGCCTCGGGCGGGCAGCCGGTCCACTCCGCCACGTAGGTGTTGCCCATGTACTGGAGGTCCTCCATCCCCATCTTGCTGGTGAAGAAGCCGGTCGCGGTGAGGTCGCGGAAGCTGTTGAAGAAAGCGACGCCCTCGGCCACCTCGGGCCGGGCGCGGGCCGGCCAGGCGATCTCGTCCAGCACCGCGCGTCGCTCCGCGTCGGACGCGGAGAGGAAGTCCTTGCCGTGGCGCAGCCGGCAGCGCGCGTCGAGCCAGGCGAGCCCCCTGCGCATCGCCTCCTGCCGCTCCGGCATGTCGACCATGATGAAGTCCATGAACTCCGGCACGCCGGCGTCCGTCGCGCTGCCGGAGCGCTCGTCCGCTGGTATGATCATGTCAACCAGCACGCGCACGGTCTCCCACTCGTGCGGGGTGAAGAACTGCGGCTGGTACGCTTCGCCCGTGGCCGCGGCCGCCTTCCTCGCCGCGGTCGCACGCAACGACGCCTGCTCTGCCTCCACCGTCGTCCACGTGAACGCCGCGAGCGGCACGGCCGCCATCGCGGCGAGCGCTTCGCGCCGGGTCATGTCTGCCATAGGGGGCTCCTTCCGGTTGCCTCGGGCCGGGGCAAGGACGGGGGCGTGGGCAGGGTAGTCGCCCGTCCGGTCCCTCGCATGATTGTCTCTCCAGCCCCGGCCAGTCCCTCAGCGAGGCGCCGGATCCGGATCCGAGAACCGAGCTCGTCCCCCTTACCCTCGCCCTCGCCCTCTGCTCTCAGATCTCACCGGCGTTCCTCAGCTCCACGATGTGGTCCGCCGTGCGCCACGCCAGCGCCAGGATCGTCCACGTGGGGTTCTTGTCCGGCTGCGAGACGAACGGCCCGCCGTCGGCGATGAACAGGTTCTTCACGTCATGGGCCTGGCACCAGCGGTTCACCACGCTGGTGTTCGGGTCATCGCCCATCCGCGTGACGCCCAGCTCGTGGATGATCCGGCCGCCGTTCGCGATGCCGTAGCCGCGGTCCCGGCCGGGCATCGGGGTGAGGACCTTGCCGCCCATGTCCTCGATGAGCGCGCGGAACGTCTCCTGCATGTGGCGCACCTGGTTGATCTCGTAGTCGCTCCACTTCCAGTGGAAGCGCAGCACCGGGATGCCCCACTGGTCCTTCACCTCGGGGTCGAGTTCGCAGTAGCAGTTCTCATTGGGGATCATCTCCCCACGGCCGGAGAAGCCCACGGTCGCGCCGTAGTAGCGCCGGTACTGGTCCTTGAGCGCCTTGCCGTAGCCGCCGCCCTCCGGGTAGTTGTGGATCCCGCTCATGAAGCCGAAGCTCGGCATGCGCCGCCCGCCCCACACCTCGATGTGGTAGCCGCGCGGAAAATCCAGCTTCGAGTTGTCCAGCCACCACGGCATGTAGATGTGCATGCCCGCGCCGTCCTCGTTGTGAGGCGGCATGTTCTCCAGAGCGGGGATGTAGCCGGCCACATCCGTGCCCACGGTGTCCGTGAGGTACTTGCCCACGACGCCGCTCGAGTTGGCGAGCCCGTGGGGGAACAGCGACGACTTCGAGTTGAGCAGGATGCGCGCGGACTCGCACGCGCTCGCCGCGAGCACGACGATGCGCGCGCGCACGTGCTTCTCTTGACCCGTCCGCTTGTCGATGTAGATCACGCCGGTGGCCAGGCCGCGGTCGTCGACCGTGACCTCGCGGGCCATCGCCTCGGTGATCAGCGTGAGCCGGCCGGTCGCGAACGCCGGCGGCAGCAGCACGTTGGTCGAGGAGAAGTTCGCGTTCACCGCGCACCCGCGGCCGCACTGCCCGCAGTAGTGACAGGCGGGCCGGCCGTTGTGCGGGCGCGTCAGGATCGACATCCGCGAGGGGATGCACGTGATCCCCAGCCGCTCCGCGGAGCGCTTGACGAGGAGCTCGTAGCAGCGCGGCTTGGGTGGGGGGAGGAAGATGCCGTCCGGCTCGTTGGGCAGGTTCTCGACGGTGCCGTAGATGCCGATGAGCCGGTCGACGCGGTCGTAGTACGGCTTCAGGTCCTCGTAGGAGATGGGCCAATCGTCGCCGAGGCCGTCGATGCTCTTCCGCTTGAAGTCGTACGGGCCGAAGCGGAGCGAGATGCGGCCCCAGTGGTTGGTCCGGCCGCCGACCATGCGCGTGCGGTACCAGTCGAACTGCTCGCCCGGTGCGACGGTGTACGGCTCGCCCTCGATCCACCAGCCGCCGAGCCCGGCATCGAACTCGCCGAAGTGACGCTCGGGCGTGGGGGCTCCGCGCCGCGGCGACCCGTACGACCACTTGAACATCGCCGAGTCCCTGGTGTTGTCCCACGGCACGCCGGCCTCGAGCATGACCACGCGTGCGCCGGCCTCGGTGAGGACCTTGGCGGCCATGCCCCCGCCTGCGCCGGAGCCGACGATGCAGACGTCGTATTCCTGTCGTGGCGTCAGGAGGTACGGCATCGGGGTTCCTCGGGGTCGAGGGGGGACGGGCGCAAGGTAGGGGGGACGGGGCCGGAGGGTCAAGCTGCGAAGGTGGGCGGGCCGCGGACAGCCCTCTGGACACGCCGCGAGGATCGCTCACATACTGCGTGTTAGCGCAGCCGACGCAGCCTGCCCCCACCACATCCCCGCGACTCGCGGGGAGGAGCTCCACCATGCGCAGAGTGTACCGCCGAGCCGCCGCTGCGCTTTGTCTCGCGCCGTTCCTCACCGTGTGCGCCAGCGACCGACCCGCAGCGGACCGCGATGCCGCGGCCGGGGCCCGATCTGCCGGCGCGCCGCACGCCGAAGCGCCGACCCAACCCGGCGGGTCACACGCCGATGAGCGTGCCCGAGCCGGAGAGTCACCCGGCGCGCCACTGGAAACCCCGGAACCGCGAATGCTCCGGCTGCTGGGGCCGCTCGTCGTCCCCGACACGACGGGCGCGGAGCGCGCGCTGCTGGACTTCGAGCGGGACAGCGAGCTGGTGCGCGGCTGGCGTGAGCAGGACGGGGCGAACATGGCCCGGCCGGAGCAGCAGGGCGATTACCTCGTGACTGAAACGAAGCACTACTTCATCGCGCTCTCCCCGCTGCCGGATGGCTGGCTGGGCATCGCGGTGACCCCGTCGCACCCCGAGTGGCGTCGGGTCGGCCACGAGTACTGGCGGGTGCACCCCCTCGACCGCCGGATCGAGCGGTTCCGCTATCCCAGCCGCACGGCCGGCTTCGTGGCGGCGTCGGGCCCGGTCGTCTTCGCGCTGGACACGAGCGACGACGGAGTCTACCGGTACGCGTTCCCGGACTGACGGGTCGAGGGCTCGGCCGGCCCGGGAACGGCGATCCGCGGCGAGGGCGACGTGCCCCGGTCGCGACCGGCCCCCGGCGAACGTCGTGCATGCCGCGCGCTTGCACGGCGGCCGGACCGGTGGCTATCCTGGGCGTGCTTCCCGAAAGACCCTCGGAGGAGTATCATGCGCCCCGATGCTCGGTACGCCCCCAGGAGCGTCCTCACGACCCTCGCGCTCGCTCTCGCGCTGATGACCGCCGCCGCGCCCGCCGCCGCCCAGCGCACGATGAAGCCGGTGCTGCACGGCAAGCACTGGATCGCCATCACCGGCAAGCCGCTGGGCGCCACGGCCGGCGCGATGATCTTCCAGAAGGGCGGCAACGCCGTCGACGCCGCGGCCGCCATGCTCGCGGCGGTCTGCACCATGTGGGACACGCTCGGCTGCGGCGGTGAGACGCAGGCGCTGATCTACAACCCCCACACGGGCAAGGTCATCGGCATCAACGCCCACGGCGTCGCGCCCAGCGGGGCGACCGTGGAGTTCTTCAAGAGCAAGGGCATGCGGTACCCGCCCGCCTACGGCCCGCTCGCTGCGGTCACGCCCGGCACGCCGGGCGGCCTGATGGTGATGGTCGCCGAGTTCGGCAGGCTCAGCTTGAAGGACGTGCTCGAGCCGGCGATCCAGCTCGCCGAGGGCTACCCGATCGAAGCCCAGGCCGCGAACGCCATCGAGCGCGAAAAGGAGCGGATCAAGCAATGGCCCTACTCGAAGGCGGTCTTCCTGCCGCACTTGGGCGAGGAGCGGGAGGCACCGCGGCCCGGCGAGGTCTTCCGGCAGCCGGACCTCGCCGCAACGTGGCGGAAGCTCGTCGAGGCGGAGCAGGAGGCGCTGCGCCAGGGCAAGAGCCGCAAGGAGGCGATCTACGCGGCGTACGAGCGCTTCTACAAGGGCGACATCGCGCAGGAGATCGTTCGCTCCATGCAGGAGCAGGGCGGGCTCATCACGCTCGAGGACCTGGCCAACTGGAAGGTCCGCATCGAGGAGCCCGTGTCCACGACGTACAAGGGCATCGAGGTCTACAAGTTGACCCACTGGACCCAGGGCCCTGCGATGCTCCAGGCGCTGAACATCCTCGAGAACGTGGACCTCAAGTCCATGGGCTACAACAGCGCCCGCTACATCCACACGGTCTACCAGGCGATGAGCATGGCGTTCGCCGACCGGGACTTCTACTACGGCGACCCGTACCGCCCGCCGGTGGAGCCGATCCGCGGTCTGCTCTCGAAGGAGTACGCCCGGTCCCGCTTCGAGCAGATCAACTGGGAACGGAACGATCCCGACATCAAGCCGGGCGACCCGTACCCGTTCCAGGGCGAGACCAACCCGTTCCTGCACCTGCTGCGCGACTGGCCGCCGCGGGCGCCCGAGGCGACGACCGCCGCGAGCAGCCCGCAGGCGCTGGATGGCAGTCCTGTGCCCCGCCACGACCGTACGTTCGAGGAGGGCTTCACCGCCGGCACGACCTCGATCCAGGCGGCGGATGCCGAGGGGTGGGTCGTGTCCGCGACGCCCAGCGGCGGCTGGATCCCCGCCGTCATTGCCGGCCGCACCGGCATCGGCATGAGCCAGCGCATGCAGAGCTTCGTGCTGGACGAGCGGGAGAACCCGTTCAACGTCCTGGAGCCGGGCAAGTACCCGCGCGTGACCCTCACGCCGACCATCGCGCTGAAAGACGGCAAGCCGTACCTGTCCTTCGCGGTCCAGGGCGGCGACACGCAGGAGCAGAACCTGCTCCAGTTCTTCCTCAACGTCGTCGAGTTCGGGATGAACGTGCAGGAGGCGGCGGAGGCGGCGAACTTCATCAGCTATCAGTTGCACAGCTCGTTCGACGACCACGCCTCACAGCCCGGGCGGATCACGCTGCACGAGGCCACGCCGCCGTGGGTGCGGGCCGAGCTGCGCCGCATGGGGTACCGGCTGGACTTCCAGCCGCTCACGTCCGGGCCGATCAACGCCATCTACTTCGACCACGAGCACGGTACGTTCTGGGGCGGCTCCAGCAACCACGGCGAGGACTACGGGATCGCATGGTGATGACGACGACATCGACGCGCAGCGCCGCTCGCGCGCTCGTCTTCATCGTCGCCGTGGCGCTCCCGGCGACGCCCGCCTGCGCGCGGCAGAAAGAAGCACGCGCGCCGCACGAGTGGGCGCCCAACGATCCGACGCGCCCGCGGCCGCCCGTCGTGGACCCCGGCCGGCCGCTGGCCGAGGATCCCGCGGGCCGCGTGCCCTCGGACGCGATCGTGCTGTTCGGCGGCGGCGACCTGTCGCGGTGGACGAGCAACGGCGGGGAAGCGAAGTGGAAGGTCGGCGACGGTTGGTTCGAGGTCGTCCCCGGCACCGGCAACCTCGCCACGCGCGACTCGTTCGGCGATGTACAGCTCCACATCGAGTGGGCCGCGCCCTCGCCGCCGCAGGGTACGGGGCAAGACCGCGGCAACAGCGGCGTCTTCTTCATGGGGCGCTACGAGGTCCAGATCCTCGACTCGTACATGAACGAGACCTACGCGGACGGGCAGGCCGCAGCGCTGTACGGCCAGCACCCGCCGCTGGTCAACGCCAGCCGGCCGCCGGGCGAGTGGCAGACGTTCGACATCATCTTCCGCCGACCCCGGTTCGGCGCCGACGGCGAGCTGATCCGCCCCGCGATCGTCACCGTCTTCCACAACGGCGTGCTGGTGCACGACCACGCCGAGATGTTCGGCCCCACGGCGCACATGGCGCGTCGGCCGTACGAGCCGCACCCGGACCGCCTGCCGCTCGTGCTCCAGGACCACGGCCAGCCGGTCCGGTTCCGCAACATCTGGATCCGCGACCTGGAGCGGACGGAGCCGTCGATGTGAGAGTGGACGCCTGGAACGTCACGCCCGCCGAGGCGCGCGAGGTGCAGCTCCGGCTGCGGGAGCGGATCATCATGCGCCCGCCGCGCGGCTTCTCTCCGCGCCTCGTCGGCGGCGCGGACCTCTCCATCCAGCGCTTCAGCCGCCGCGGCTACGCGGGCATCGTCGTGATCGATGCGGACTCGTTCGAGACGGTAGACGAGGCGACGGCGGCGGTGGACGTGACGTTCCCCTACGTCCCCGGCCTGCTCAGCTTCCGCGAGCTCCCGGCCGTCGCCGCCGCATGGCGGCGTCTGCGCACGAAGCCGGATGTCCTCATCTTCGACGGCCACGGCTATGCGCACCCGCGCCGGTTCGGCATCGCCTGCCACGGCGGCCTGCTCTTCGACCTGCCCACCATCGGCTGCGCCAAGTCCATCCTCGTCGGCCGGCACGGCCCGCTGGGCGAGGCGCGCGGCGCCACCGCGCCGCTGGTGGATGACGACGAGGTCATCGGCATGGCGGTGCGGACCCGGGACGGCGTGCGCCCGGTCTACGTCTCCATCGGCCACCGTATGGACCTCGAGACCGCCGTCTCGCTGGTGCTGCGCATGGCCACAGGGTTCCGCGAGCCGGAGACCACCCGCCGGAGCCACCGGCTGGTCAACGAGCTGCGGCGCCGCGCGGAGGCGCGGAGGGGAGAGGCAGTTGACAGCCGGCTCACGCCGTTGCCCGTTTTACGCCCCATGCCGTAGAATGGCTGCGTTCCAGCGCAAACCCTGACCCGCCGCGGACGGCATGCCATGAACCTCGTCTTCGCCGACTGGGCCATTATCGCCGCCTACTTCGTCGCCGCGCTGGCGGTCGGCCTCGCGGTCAGCCGCAGGGCCGGGCGCAGCACGGCCTCCTACTTCCTCTCCGGCCGCAGCATGCCCTGGTGGCTGTTGGGCACCTCGATGGTCGCCACCACGTTCTCCACGGACACCCCCAATCTGGTCACGGACATCGTCCGGCAGAACGGCGTGGCGGGGAACTGGGTGTGGTGGGCGTTCCTGCTCACCGGCATGCTGACCGTGTTCGTCTACGCCAAGTTGTGGCGGCGCGCCGGCGTGCTCACCGACCTCGAGTTCTACGAGCTGCGCTACTCGGGCAAGCCGGCCGCGTTCCTGCGCGGCTTCCGCGCGCTCTATCTCGGCGTGTTCTTCAACGTCGCCATCATGGCGACCGTCACGCTCGCGGCAATGAAGATCGCGGGCGTGCTGCTCGGCCTCTCGCCCGTCGCCACGATCCTGCTCGCGGGCGGCGTGACGGTCGTGTTCAGTATGGCGGGCGGGCTGACCGGCGTCCTGCTCACCGACTTCCTCCTCTTCCTCACGGCAATGGCCGGCTCCATCGCGGCGGCCGTCGTCGCGCTGCGGCACCCGGACGTCGGCGGGCTGTCGAACCTGCTCGCGCACCCCAACGTCGCCGCGAGCATCGACCTGCTCCCGGACTTCTCGGACCCCGCGGCCTACGTCCCCCTGCTCGTGGTACCGCTCGCGGTGCAGTGGTGGAGCGTATGGTACCCCGGCTCCGAGCCGGGCGGCGGCGGCTACGTCGCACAGCGGATGCTCTCGGCCCGCAACGAGCAGGAGGCCACGGCGGCGACGCTGCTCTTCAACGTCGCCCACTACGCGCTGCGGCCGTGGCCGTGGATCCTCGTCGCGCTCGCATCGCTCGTCGTGTTCCCGACCGTGGACTCGCTGCGCGAGGCGTTCCCGAACCTGCCCGAGAGCATCCTCGGCCACGACCTGGCCTACCCCGCGATGCTCACGTTCCTGCCCGCGGGTCTGCTCGGCCTCGTCGTCGCGTCGCTCGCCGCGGCGTACATGTCCACCATCTCGACGCACCTGAACTGGGGCGCGTCGTACGTGGTGAACGACTTCTGGAAGCGCTTCGTCGAGCCGGACGCGAGCGAGCGGCGCCTCGTCCTGGTCGGCCGCGTCTCGACCGTGCTGCTCATGGTGCTCGCCTCGCTGTTCGCGCTGTGGCTCCAGAACGCGCTCCAGGCGTTCCAGATCCTGCTCCAGATCGGCGCGGGCACCGGCCTGCTCTTCATCCTCCGCTGGTTCTGGTGGCGCATCAACGCGTTCAGCGAGCTGGCCGCGATGATCGTCTCGTTCCTCGTCGCGGTCTACCTCGAGCTGGTGCACCCCGCTCTCTTCCCCGCGGCGCCGCTCGGCCCGACGGTCAAGCTGCTGATGGGCGTGGGCATCACGACCGCCGCGTGGATCGCCGTCACGTTCGCCACGCGACCCACCGACGAGGAGACGCTGCGCCGGTTCTACGCGCTGGTGCGGCCGGGCGGGCCGGGCTGGGCGCCGGTGGTGCGCCGCGCCGCCGCGGAAGGGCGCCCGCTGGAGGCCGCCGGCGAGCGCTGGACCGTGCCGCAGGGCATCCTGGCCATGCTCGCGGGCTGCTTCGCGGTCTACTCGGCGCTGTTCGGCATCGGCTCCTGGCTCTACGGCCGCTACCTCGTCGCAGCCGCGCTCACCGCCGTCGCCATCGTAGCGTCCGTCTACCTGGTGCGGGTGTGGGGCGCGGTGAGCCGGGGCGTGCCCGAGCCCGTCGACCGAGAGGTGCCGGCGCAATGACGTCGCGCGTGTCCGCACCCGCGCGCGCTGTGGTCCTCGCCGCGGGTCGTGGCACGCGCATGCGGCGGCCCGCGCCCGCCGTGCCGCTCGACGACGCGCAGCGCCGCATGGCGGACCGCGGGCTCAAGCCGCTGGTCCCGTTCCACGGCCACGCGTACATCGACTTCGTCCTCAGCGCGCTGGCCGACGGTGGATGCCGCGAGGTTTGCATCGTGGTGCCGCGCGGCGACGACGCGATCCGCGCCCACTACGCGGCGATCGGCACACGGCGTATCCGCCTCTCGTTCGCTGCGCAGGACGAACCCCTCGGCTCCGCGCACGCGTTGCTCACCGCGGAGGCGTTCGTCGGGGACGACGAGTTCCTGGTCGTCAACGCGGACAACGTCTACCCGCCCGCCGCGGTCGCCGCGCTGCTCGATGCGCGCGGCAACGCGCTGGCCGGGTTCCGGCGCACCACGCTCATCGCCGGCGGAATCCCGGCCGAGCGCATCGCGGCGTACGCGCTCGTCCGCGCGGACGGGGAAGGCTTCCTCGCCGAGATCGTGGAGAAACCCGGCCCGGAGGAACTCAGCCGGTTCGGCGACGACGCGCTGGTGAGCATGACGCTTTGGCGCTTCACCCCTGCGATCCTCGATGCGTGCCGCAGCATCGCTCCGTCCGCTCGCGGCGAGTACGAGCTGCCGGACGCGGTTGCGTACGCCACGCGTGAGCTCGGCGCGCGCTTCCGCGTCGTGCCCGTGGAGGGCGGCGTGCTCGACCTCTCGTGCCGGGAGGACATCCCATTCGTGGCCGAACGCCTGCGCGGCGTGCGCGTGGAGCTGTGACGATGGACGGTTCGGGGGCGCAAGGCGAGCTGATCGACCGCGCTTTCACTTCCGCGGTTCCATCGATGCGACCATGAACGGTGGGCAGCCGCCCGGCGCCACGGGAGCGCGCATGGAAACCGCGAGCCGCGCGGCGCGGCTCCTCGCCGAGCCGAGCGCGCCGCTGGGCACGTTGACGGAGCCGGCCGCCCTCGCGGACTCTCTCGCCGCCGAAGGCCTCGCGCCGGACGCCGCCGACCACCGAGCGCGGCGCCTCGCCCGATGCGCGCAGGCGCTGCTCGACACGGGCGTTCCGCCGGACCGCGCGGCATGCGCGCTCATCGTGCCCGGCCGCATCGAGGTGTTGGGCAAACACACCGACTACGCGGGCGGACGCAGCCTGTTGGCCGCCGTGGAGCGCGGGATCGCGCTCGTCGCAGCGGCACGTTCGGATGCACACCTGAGCATCCACGACTTCGGCTGCGGCGCGCACGCCGCGTTCGACCTCTCGCCCGACCTCCACACCGAGCCCGGCGACTGGACCAACTACGCAATGACCGCGGCGCGGCGGCTGGCACGGGACTTCGGCCCCGTGGGTCGCGCGGCCGACATCGCCTTCGAGAGCGACCTCCCGTCCGCCGCGGGGCTGAGCAGCTCGAGCGCGCTGATCGTCGCCCTCGGCATCGCCCTCGGCGCGGTGAACGGGATCGCGCGGCACGAGGCGTTCCGCCGCGTCGTCACCCGAGACGAAGACCTCGCAGACTACCTCGCCGCCGTTGAGAGCGGCGCGCCGTTCCGCGGACTGGGCGGCGACCGAGGCGTCGGCACCCAGGGCGGGAGCGAAGACCACACCGCGATCCTGTACGCCAGGCCTGGCCACCTGGCGCAATACGTGTTCGTCCCCACGCGCCTCGAGCGCGTCGTGCCGCTTCCTGCCGGCGTCGTCTTCGCCATCGGCGTGAGCGGCGTGCACGCGGTCAAGACCGGGGCCGCACTGCGGCTGTACAACCGCGCGTCGAGCCAGGCGCGCCGCATCGCGGAGCTCTGGCAGAGGGCGACCGGCCGGAGCGACACGACCATCGGCGCTGCGTTGGAGGCGGGGCCTGACGCGGCGGAACGGCTGCGGGCCATCATCGCGGGAGCGGACCGCGGCGCGGCGCCGACCGACGCCCTGCTGGCGCGCCTCGACCAGTTCATCGCCGAGACGCGGGAGATCATCCCCGCGGCGGCCGATGCGCTGGCCGCTGGCGACCTCGCAGCGTTCGGCCGCGCCGTGGACCGCTCGCAGGTGCTCGCGGAGCGCGCGCTGGCCAACCAGGTGGATGAGACCGTGTTCCTGGCGCGGTCGGCACGCGAGTTGGGCGCGGTTGCCGCATCCGCGTTCGGCGCGGGCTTCGGCGGCAGCGTCTGGGCGCTCGTCCAGGAGGCCGACGCCGCCCGTTTCCTCGACGCGTGGCGCAACGCGTATCTCGCCCGCTTCCCCTCACGGGCCGCGGATGCCAGGTTCTTCACCACCCGCGCGGGGCCGCCCGCGCTGCGCGTTGCCTAGGCGAGCGCCGGCCGAGGCGCCGCGACGCGACACGGGCCCGCAGGAGCAGCGAGACGACCATCACACCGCGAATCGGGAGCAGCACCATGGCCGACGCATTCGACCGCAGGGAGTTCCTCGTGACCGCAGCCGCGGCGGGCCTGGGCCTGACGCTGGACCCCGGGCGGCTCGCGGCCGCAGCGGCGGAGCAGCCACCAGCGCCTGCCGCACAGGAGCCACGGCTGTTCGCCGCGCCGCCGATCGAGACGGTCCGCATGGGCTTCGTCGGCGTGGGGCACCAGGGCGCGAGCCACGTGCGCAACTTCCTGCGCATCGAGGGCGTGGAGATCCGTGCCGTGTGCGACATCGTGCCCGAGAAGGCGGCGCGCATCCAGAAGTGGGTCGTCGAGGCGGGGCAGCCCGAGCCCAAGGCCTACACCCGCGGGCCGGAAGACTTCCGCCGCATGTGTGAGGAGGAGGACCTGGACCTCGTCTTCACCGCCACCCCCTGGGAATGGCACGCACCCGTGTGCCTCGCCGCGATGCGCAACGGGAAGCACGCGGCGACCGAGGTGCCGATGGCCGTCACCATCGACGAGTGCTGGGAGCTGGTGGAGACCGCGGAGAAGACTCGCCGGCACTGCGTGATGATGGAGAACTGCTGCTACGACCGCACCGAGATGATGATCCTGAACATGGTGCGGCGCGGGCTGTTCGGCGAGCTGCTCCACGCGGAGTGCGGCTACCTGCACGACCTGCGCGCGCTCAAGCTCACCGACTTCTACGAGGGGCGCTGGCGCATCCGCCACTCGATCGAACGCAACGGCGACCTCTACCCGACCCACGGGCTCGGCCCCGTCGCCCAGTGGATGGACATCAACCGCGGCAACCAGTTCGACTACCTGGTCTCCATGGCCAGCCCGTCCCGCGGGCTCAACCTCTGGGCCGCGGAGCACATCGGGCCGGACAGCCCGGAGGCGAAGCAGCGCTACGCGCTGGGCGACGTGGTCACCACGCTGATCCGCACGGTCCGCGGGCAGACCATCCTGGTGACACACGACACCAACTCGCCGCGGCCGTACAGCCGCCGGATCCTGCTCCAGGGGACCAAGGGCCTCGTGCGCAAGTACCCGGAGCAGAAGATCCACATCGAGGGCCGCAGCCCGGAGCACCGGTGGGAGGACCTGGAGGCGTACCGCGCCGAGTTCGAGCACCCGATCTGGAAGGCGCTCGAAGAGCGCTCGCGCGGGGCGGGGCACGGCGGCATGGACTTCATCGAGGACTACCGCCTCATCGAGTGCCTCCGGAAGGGCGAGCCCATGGACATGGACGTCTACGACGGCGCGGCGTGGAGCGCGGTCAGCGAGCTGAGCGCCCGGTCCATTGCGGAGCGTAGCCGGCCCGTGGACTTCCCGGACTTCACCCGCGGCGCGTGGCGGTCGAGGCCGCCGCTCGGCATCGTCGGCGCAGGGGTCTGAGACGGCGGGGGGCGGCGCCCCGCGGCGCCGACGATGCCGCGCTCGCGCCCCGCGGCCCCGCCGGGGCGCGGCTCAGCCCGCGGCCGGCGCGCCGGCGATCGGCACGTCGGGCTCCAGGATCATCAGCAGCCTGAGATCGAGCAGCGCGTGCAGGATCATGGGGACCCACAGGTTGCCGGCCAGGACGAAGAGGAGCGTGAACGTCAGGGCGAGAACGGCGGTCTGGAGCATGCCCTTCCACCCCTGGTAGCCGTGGTCGAGGCCGAAGACCAGGGCGGCGGCGAGGATCGCGCCGTTCCAGCCGCCCGGAAGGACGGCGGCGAAGTAGTGGATCAAGAACCCGCGGAAGATGAGCTCCTCGCAGATGCCGGCGGAGACGCAGACCGCGGCGAACCAGCGCCGCTCGGCCCGTGAGACGGGCAGGAAGAACGCGATGTGGGCGAGGTAACGCTGCTGCTCGGCGCGTGCCCTGGCGCTCCGCCGGGCGAGGATCACCGGCAGCGCGCTGCTGGCGCCGAGCGCCACGCACAGCGCCACCAGGGTCGCGAGCCGCGCCCTTCCGGCCAGCCACGAGACCTCTGGCGGCGTGAACAGCGCGGCGTGCGGCGTCGTGAGGAGCAGCAGCGCCGTGGCCGCCCACAGCCACCCCACCGTCTTCTGATAGCTCTGGATCCGCCTCTTCTCGCTGGGATCCGCCTTGAGTACGCGGGTCTCGTGCCGGTCCCACAACGGGAAGATGAGGACCAGGAAGAGGACGAGCAGGTGGTGGGGAAGCGCAACGGTCATCCGCAGCAGCCTCACTGACGGTGGACGTGGGGCATCTGGATTGCGTCAACATTACACCGTTCCGGCGGCGGCTCAATGGCGCACCCCTCAGGGCCGCGCTGCGGCCGCGTCCAGCGGCTCCCCGAGACCCGCACTTGCGGGACCGTGGGCCGCCCGGGCATCTCGGACTCCGCTGCCTCGCGTTCACCCTGCTGTGCGCTCTGGTCGCGCTGCCGGCCACGCTGGCCGCGCAGTCTCCCCCACGAACGGCCAGCGGCCACCTCTCGATCCGTGCGGTCGCCGGCTACAGCTTCGCCTACCAGTGCGAGTTCGGCAAAGAGGACGGGCTCCCGCGGCCGGGGCCCGAGCCGGCGAGCCGCGCCCCGGCCGCGCGAGCATGGAACGTCGGGGGCAAGCCCGTGTTCGGCGCCGAGGTCGAGTACCGCATCACGGAAGCGTTCGCCGTGCGCGGCGGCGTGCTCCGCCGGCCGCAGGCGCAAGCCGAGCTGTGCTCCGGCGAAGAGGTGCTCGAGGAGCCGGACGGGATCTGCTGGTTGCCTGCACGCGTGTGCTCGTCCTCGAACGCGCGCTGTGGATGACCAGACTCGGGGTCGCGTGGTCGTTCTCCGAGCACCTCCCGTTGTCGGTCTCGTTCGCGCCGCTGTGGGTGCGGCAGGCGGATCCGTTCGAGGACGGCGCTGCCGACCACTTGGGCGTGAGCCTGGGCGCCGGCGCGGAGGTGCCGCTGGGAAGCACGCGCGCCGCGCCGCACGCCGCGTTGGAGGACGACGTCGTGTTCTGGCGGACGGCGCCCGGCGCCCTCGACGCGACGGCGTCGCACCGGTCTTGCAGGTGGCATGGATCGGGGCTGCAACCGGAGGGAAGAGGCCTCGATGGCGCGCAGTGGAAGGCCGCGACCGGCGCCGGGACCCGAACCCGCCCACCGGGGCGACGAGCGGAGCCGTAGCCCCGACCCGGCCGACGAACGGCACCGGCTGTTCGAGGCCATCGTCGAGACGGTGAACGACGCCGTCGTCGTGACCGACGCCGACCTCGAGCCGCCGGGGCCGCGGATCGTCTACGTGAACCCCGCGTACACGCGCATGACGGGCTACCGGCCGGAGGAGGTGATCGGCCGCAACCCGGGCTTCCTCCAAGGGCCGGAAACGGATCCCGCCACGCGCGCCCGCATCCGTGCCGCACTCCGCCGCCATGAGCCGGTGCGGGCCGAGCTGCTCAATTACCGCAAAGATGGCACGCCGTTCTGGGTCGAGATCAGCATTGTGCCCGTGCGGGACGCCGCAGGCCGCGTCACGCATTTCGCCAGCGCGCAGCGGGAGACGACCGGGCGCCGCCGGATGGAGGAGGAGCTGCGCTCCGCCACGCGGCGCCTGCAGGCCGTCATCCACGCCTGGCCCCTTGCCGTCATCGCGCTCGATCCGGAAGCCCGTGTGCAGCTCTGGAACCCGGCGGCCGAGCAGATCTTCGGCTGGAGCGCCGATGAGGTGCTGGGCCGCCGCATCCCCACCGTTCCGGAAGACCGCTGGCACGAGCTGATGGACGAAGAGATCGGCGTGGCGCTGGCGGGCGGCGAGGTGCGGCGGCAGGAGACCGTTCGGCTCCGCAAGGACGGCACCCCGATCCCGGTCAGCATCTCGGCCGCCCCCATCCACGACGACGATGGCCGGGTCGTGGGGATCATGACGATGCTGGAAGACATCAGCGAGCGGAAGCAGGCGCAGGCGGCGCTGGAGCGGCTGCGCCGAGAGCTCGAGCTGATCCTGAACGCCGCGGCGGAGGGGATCTACGGCCTGGACACCGAGGGGCGGACCACGTTCGCCAACCCCGCGGCCGCGCGGATGGTGGGGAGGTCGCCCGAGGAGCTCATCGGCCAGCTCCAGCACGAGCTGATCCACCACAGCCGGCCCGACGGCTCGCCGTACCCCGCGGAAGAGTGCCCGATCTACGCCGCGTACCGCGACGGCGAGGTGCGCCACGCGGAGGACGAGGTCTTCTGGCGCAAGGACGGCACCAGCTTCCCCGTCGAGTACACCAGCACGCCGATCCGCGAAGACGGGCGGGTGACCGGCGCGGTCGTCACGTTCCGCGACATCAGCGAGCGCAAGAGGGCGGAGGCGACGCAACGCTTCCTGCTCGAGGCGAGCCGCCGCCTGTCCGGCTCGCTGGACGTGGAGACGACGCTCCGGCAGGTCGCAGACCTCGTCATCCCCGAGCGCGCGGACTACGTCATGGTCCACCTCGTGGATGAGCAGGGGGAGGTCCGCACGGCGGCGGCGGTGCACCGCGATCCGGAGCAATCGGAGCTCGTACGCCGTGCGGGCGGCGCGCTGGGCGCCATCGCCCGCGTGCTCCGGTCGGGCGAACCCGAACTCGTCCCCGAAGTGTCCGACGACTGGTTGCGTTCCGCGTGCAGGGATGCCACACAACGCCCGGTGCTCGATGCGCTGCGCACGCGATCGCTGATGCTCGTCCCGCTCCGCGCAGGCGAGCGTGTGATCGGCGCCATCACGTTCGGCGTGACGGGGCAGCGCGCGGGCTACACCGAGCACGACCTGGTCGTCGCCGAGGACTTCTGCGGCAGCGCAGCCCTCGCGCTCGAGAACGCGCGCCTGTACCGCGGCGCCCAGCAGGCCTCCCGCATCCGGGACGAGGTGCTGCGCATCGTCGCCCACGACCTGCGCAACCCGCTCAACACGATCCTCCTGAGCGCCGGCGTGCTCGGCGAGCTGCTCGGGCTGTCATCGGAAGGGCATCCCGCGGAGAAGCGGCAGCTCGACATGATCCGCCGCTCGGTCCATCGCGCCGACCGTCTCATCCAGGACCTGCTCGACGTGGCGCGCTTGGAGGCGGGCCAACTCGCCGTGCAGCCGACGCCCCAGCCCGCCGCGGCGCTCGTGCAGGAAGCGGTGGAGCTGCACCGCGCCCTCGCCGACGAGAAGCGGATCCGCCTCGAGGCAGAGCTTCCCGATTCGATCCCTCAGGTCGCTGCCGACCGCGACCGCATCCTCCAGGTCTTCTCCAACCTGATCGACAATGCCATCAAGTTCACGCCCGAGGGCGGCCGCATCACGGTGCGTGCGAAGCCTGGCGTGGGCGAGGTGGTCTTCAGCGTCCAGGACACGGGGTCGGGCATCCCCGAGGAGCAGCGCGCGCGCCTCTTCGACCCGTTCTGGCAGGCGCGACGTGCCCGCCGCGCCGGCGCGGGCCTCGGCCTCGCCATCGCGCGCGGCATCGTGCAGGCGCACGGCGGGCGCATGGAGGTGGAGAGCGAGGTGGGGAAGGGAACGACGATGTCGTTCACCGTGCCGACGGCAGAGCGTCAGCGCCGGGCGGCGTGACGCGCGGAGCGCGGCCACGCCCCGACCCCGATGCGCCCGGAGGGCCGAGTCAGCCGGCGACAGCCGTGCCCGTTCCGTCGTTCACTGCCACGCATCCAGGTACATGATCGTCCGCCAGCCGGTCGGCCGCTTGAGTGCGCGGGCGACGTCCACACGGATGATGCCGTCCAGCAGACTCACCCCGACGCCGGCAGAGGCCAGCCACGGGTCCGTGCGGAGATTCTCCCGGGCGCCGGCCCAGCCGGCATCGGAGAAGAGCACGAGGCGCGCGACCGGAGCCGACGTCGCCAGCTCGACGCGCCCGCGCCAGAACGACTCGCCCGCCATCGCGCTGCTCGCGTAGCCGCGCAGCGTGGTCGGCCCGCCCAGCCGCCACAGATGCTGGACGGCCGGATCGCCGAAGCTCGTGCCGGCCGCGCCCTCGAGCATCGCGACGAACGAGCCGGGCAGCGGCAGGTACGTGCGCAGCGTGAGCGAAGGCCGCCCGTAACGGAACGTGCCGGCCGCGCCGTCGAGCCCGAGCTCCGCATGCACGCGCACGCCGCCGGGATCGCGGCCGAGCTCGCCGCGGACCCGCAGCGAGGCGCCGTACTGGGTCGCCTCCTGCGCGGCTTCGTTCTCCGGGAAGACGTGCTCGTCGTCGAGGAGGTGCGCGATGCTGAAGTCGGTCTCCTTCCGCGCCGCCGCCTCACGCTGCGCGTACACGCGCCAGTCGTACCAGCGCCGGCGCGAGATCGAGGGTGCGCCCGTCAGCTCCACACCCAGGGTGCGGTGGTAGTCCGCCTCGTCGCGCCCGAACACGAGCGCGGAGAGCGATGCCGCCAGGGTGAACGGCCGGGCTTCGGGATCCATCGGCACGAGCCGGCGGTAGGCCGCGAGCCGGTGGTGGGTCCTCATCCCGTCGCGCACGATCCGGAGCTCGCCGTTCGGTTCGCGGTCCGCGGTGCCGATGCGCGCGTTGGCCTCGACCTGGATCGGGCCGAGGCCCACATCCAGACCCGCGCCGATCGAGAGACCCTCGACGCGGTTGTAGCGCACGAGCCCGCCGCCGAGCGGCCCGCTGAACCGCGGCCGCGAGAGTTGCCAGGGCGCGCCCGGGAGTCGCGCGAGCCGCTCGTGGAGCGACTCCAGCTCCGCCTCCGTGAGCAGCGCCTCGCCGGCCGCGAGCGGGGCGGGCGAGAGCAGCGGGTTCTCGAGCAACGTGACCTCGGCATCGGGGACCACGACCTCGATGCGCTCGCACGCGCGCCGCTCCTCCTCGGTCAGCCTGGCGTACGCGGCGGCCCGCGCGCTGTCCCGCGCGGCTTTCCGGCGCGCCAGCTCCACGCTGTCCAGCGCCGCGCCACGGTCGCCGGATGGGCGGAACACCACGACCGCCCGCAACGGGCAACGCACCCGCCGGCCCGCGGCGTACTCCGTCTCTTCCACCGCAACCGGTGGCGCGCTGGCCGGCTCGCCGCGCACAACGTAATTCGAGTACGTCCGCTCGTAGAGGAACGGCACCGAGAGGAGCCGGCCGAAGCGCGCCGCGCCGCGGATGGCCATGACCCGCGGCAGCCACCACTGGAAGTCCCACAGGCCGTACTCGATGGTGAGGTACTCGAGCTTCAGCCTCGGCTCGATGACGCGCGGCGCGTTGCCCTCCCGGTCCAGACGGAACTCGTCCGCCAGGCGGAAGGTGAGCTGGACGACGGCGTGGGTCTCCTCATCCAGCCACAGCGAGCCCTGCACCAGGTTGCCGGCCTTGCGCCGCGGCAGCACCTCCACCTCGACCAGCCGCACCTCGCGGCCATCGGGCAGGCGGATGACCGTCGTGCCGCCCGTGCGGAAGCGGTAGTGCGCCTCGCTGCCCGGCGCGAGGGGATGCGGGACCTCGTCGCCGGTGTCGTCCCAGCCGGTGAGCAGGTACGGGTCTGCGGGGTCGAACGCGAGATGCGGGAGATACCTGTCGAGATCCTCCGGAACCTGGACGTCCGTCGAGGCGATCGGCACGACCTCGCGCGCGCCCAGTGCCTCGATGCGGATCGGCCCGTCCCGCTCCCACGCGATGCGGCTCGCCACCTCCCGCTCCCAGACGGCGCGGTCGCGGCGCACCATCCGCAGGCCGACGGAGACGCGCTCGTGCGCCGTCGTCTCGTACGCCTCGATGGAGCGGTCCACCGTGCGGCGGCGTTCCCGCGCCAGCCGCACCAGTTCACGGGCCGTCTCGTCCAGGTACGCCGATGCGAGGGTGGCGGAGTCGGGCAGCGGGCGCGGGAGGCGCCGTGCACCGTCCGCGGCCGCCGTCTCGTCCGGCGGCCAGCGTTCCTGCGCCAGCGCGGGAGACGCGACGAGGGCGGCGCAGCAGAGGAGCGCGAGAAGAACCATCCGGCGAGGCATGATCCACAGGCCGAAGGAGTCGGGCGATCGTAGTCGCCGGCCGGCCGCGTTGTTCCCTCTACCGCGCCGCCGTCACGGAGAGCCGCCGCCCCTCCCGGTCGATCGGGATGGGCTGGCCGAGCCCGAGCCGCGAGAGCCGGGCCATCTGCGTGCGGGCATCGCCGACGACGAGCCAGACCATCCGCTGCGGGTCGAGGTACCTGTCCGCGAGCTCCTTGATCCGTTCGACCGTCATGTCGCGAACGATCTGCTCGCGCTGCCCGACGTAGTCGGCCGGATAGCCATAGGCGCTGATCTCGCCGAGCATGCCGATCTTGGCGCCGAGCGTCTCGAACGCCATGGCGTTGTTGCGGATCAGGAAGTCCTTCGTCGTCTGGAGGTCCTCGTCATCGAACTCCGGGCCGTGACGCTCGACCAGCTCCTTGATCAGCGCCAGCGACTCGTACGTCACGTTGCTCCGGACGCTCGACGTGATCGAGAAGGGCCCCGGGAACGTGCTCCCCGAGAACCCGGACCGGATGCCGTACGTGTAGCCGCGTTGCTCCCGCAGCACCTGCGTCAGGTCGGACGCGAAGCCGCCGCCGCCGAGACGGAAGTTCATGACGGTCGCGGGATAGTAGTCGGGATCGGTGGCGGCCAGCGCGAGATACCCGATGGCCAGTACCGACTGCTTCGCGTCCGGCACATCGAGGAAGTAGAGCCCCGCACGCTCATCGGACCACGTCGGCGGGTCGGGGAACGACACCTGCTTCGCCGCCCACCGGGTGGCGAGGCCCTCCAGTGAAGCCAGCACCTCCTGCGGGCTCACCGCCCCCGCCACGTGGAACGCGGCCTCGCCGGGAGCCAGCGCCTCCGCATGGTAGCGCTTCAGGTCGTCCAGCGTGATCGCCTGGACGCTCTCCTCGCTGCCCCGCGGATTCCTGCCCATGATGTGGTCGCCGTAGAGCAGGCGGGCGAACACGTCCTGCGCCAGCGCGGCCGGGTTGGCGGACCTCTGACGCAGCTCGTTCAGCACCCGCTGCTTGGCGAGGGCGAACCGCTCGGCATCCCAGCGGGGCTCCAGCAGGATCTCCTCCACCAGGTCCATCGTGGCCCGGTAGTTCCGCGCCAGCGTGCTGCCACGGATGTCGAAGCTCTCCCGGCCCGCGCTCACGCTGATCGAGGCGCCGAGCTTGTCGATGGCCAGCTCCAGCTCTTCGGGCGTCTTCGTGGCGGTGCCCTCGGTCAGCATCTCCGCGAGCAAGTTGGCCACGCCGACCCGTGCCTCGTCCTCGAGCAGGAGGCCGCCGCGGATCCGCAGGTGGAACTGCACGAGCGGCGTCTCGCGGTCCTCGATGACCAGCACGCGCAGGCCGTTGGCGAGCGTGTCCTGGAAGACCTCCGGCGGCCGGACCGAGGGCGGAGCGCCGAACGGCGGCTCGATGCTCCGGTCGAAGGACGACGGCGTGCGCGGGATCTCGCCCCGGTCCACGAGGACGATCTCCGGCTCGGCGCCCTGGATGATCGGCTCCTCGACCACGTCGGCCTTCTGCGACCCCTCCACCGCCAGCTCGAGCCGGCCGCGGGGCACGAAGCTCGCAGCGACGTACGGCCGACCCTTGATGTACTTCTCGTACACGGCCATCACGTCGTCGGCCGTGACGGCGAGCAGGCGCGCGAGGTCTTCCTTCACGTAACCGGGGGACGGCGCGAAGATGTTGTAATCCGCCAGCCGGATCGCCTTGCCGAGCACGCTCGAGAGCCCGCTGTAGAACTCCGCCTCGTACCGCGCCTTCACCCGTTCCAGCTCACCAGCGCTCACCCCCTCGGCCTCGAAGCGCGCGAACGCGGCCTCCACCGCCGCCAGCACGTCATCCAGGTCCTTGTCCGCGTACGCCCGGATCTGGATGGTGAACCGGCCCGCCAGCTCCTGCGACCCGTTCGCCGCGAACACGTTGGGCGCGAGCTCCTTCTCCTTCACGATGACCTTGTAGAAGGGCGTGCTCTTCCCGTCCGCCAGCACAGCGGCGAGCACGTCCAGCGCGTAGGAGTCCTCGTGGAAGAGCGGCACCGTGGGCCACGCCAGCGTGAGCTGCGGCAACCGCGCGAAGTTGTCCTCGTGGTAGAGCTTCTTGGTCGAGTCGAGCACGACGGGCGGTGGAGCGGGCACCTGGGGCAGCGGCCGCGCGGGGATCTCGCCGAAGTACTTCTCGATCCACGCCTTGGTCTGCTCGACATCGATGTCTCCCGCCACGACCAGCGTCGCGTTGTTCGGGCCGTACCACCGCGCGTGGAACTCCTTCACGTCCTCGAGCGTCGCCGCGTCCAGATCCTCCAGCGACCCGATGACCTGCCACCGGTACGGGTGCCCCTCGGGGTACAACGCCCGGTCGATCACGTAGCTGGTGTGCCCGTACGGCTGGTTGTCCACGCCCTGCCGCTTCTCGTTCTTGACGACCTGCTTCTCCTTCGCCAGCACGGCCTCCGTGACCGTGTTGATGAAGAAGCCGAGTTTGTCCGATTCCGCCCAGAGCACCTTCTCGAGGGCGTCCTTCGGAACAACCTCGAAATAGTTCGTTCGGTCACGGCTGGTCGAGCCGTTCGTCGAGCTCCCCACGCGCGTCATCAGACGATCGAGGCCGCCCGGACCCAGGTTCTCCGAATCCAGGAAGAACAGGTGCTCGAAGAGGTGGGCGAACCCGGTGCGCCCCTCGACCTCACGCGCCGAGCCGACGTGGAACGCCATCGCCACTGCGACGATAGGGTCCGAGCGGTCCACGTGCAGCACCACGTCCAGGCCGTTCGGCAGCTCGTACTTCTCGTAGGCGATGTCGAGGGTGGGGCCCGAACCGCCCGGCGTGGACGTGCCGCAGGCGGCGACGAGCAGGCATGTGAAGACGGGGACGAGGCGTGCGCCGTACCGCATGGGTTCGCTCCGATGTGGGTCTGACGAGACGCGGCGGCCGGGGCCGGCCGCCAGGAGGGGATGATCGCCCGGTGGAGCCCGCGCGGCAAGCGGGCGTCGGGCACCCGGCGCGCCGCTGCGCGGCGTTCGGGTCACGAGCGAGGGGCGCTGTGGCCGCGGCGGTTGCCACCTCGGGCCGGCGGGCACTACCTTCGCGGTGCCGGCCCCGTCAGTGGCCCCGGCCGGCGCGGCCGTGGGTACGCCGGAGCGCCGGCGCGAGGAGGCCGGCCGGCGAAGCGAACGCAACGGACGATGCACCGGGAGACACCCCATGAGCATCAGCCGCTCCATCCTCATCGGCGTAGCGACGACGGCCCTGTTCGCCGCGGCGGCTGCGCGGCCTGCGGCCGCCCAGCAGCAGGCCGACGAGACGGCGCAGCACGTCGCACGCGCACAGCTCGTCGACGCGGAGGGGAACGTCGTCGCGACCGCGACCCTGCGCGAGACCGCCGGGCACGGCGTGCTGATCCGCCTCGAGGCCGAACGACTGCCGGCGGGCGAGCACGCGTTCCACATCCACCAGACGGGCCGCTGCGAGCCGCCCGGCTTCGAGTCGGCGGGGGGGCACTACGCGCCGCGCGGCCGGCAGCACGGGTTCCTGGTGCCGGCCGGCCCGCACGCGGGCGACCTGCCGAACATCCATGTCCCGGCAGACGGCCGGCTCGTGATCGAGGTCGTCGCCCCGGACGTCACGCTCCGCCCCGGCGCGCCGAACACGCTGTTCGATGAGGACGGCTCCGCGCTCGTCATCCACGCCGGCCGCGACGACTACACGAGCCAGCCGGCGGGGGACGCGGGCGGACGCATCGCTTGCGGCGTGATCCGGCGCTGACGCCCACCGGCGCGGGCCCCGCGGCCGCCCCGCCAGCAACGCCGGGCGGCCGCGGGCTCCGGCTCCAACCGTCCAGAGGGAGGGCCGGCGCTCCGGGCCTCCAAGCGGGGGCTGGCGCTCCTCCCGCCTAATCCGCCTGCATCGCCTCCGGCGCAGGCTCGAACCCCGCGCACCCGGAGATCGGCGTGACGACGAGGTGCAGCGCCGCGTGCTGCGGGTGCCCGCACTCCTCCGTCAGGTCCTCCGGCGCGCGGTGGGTCCTGCGGATCTGCACGAGTTCGGGCCGGTAGCCCTGGTGTTCGCCGAAATGGACGCAGAGACCACACTGACCTTCGTTCACCAGCTTCATCGTCGCCTCCCGCTGCGGGGCTGCCCGGGGTCGTGTGTGGGGCGAGTGGGCATGGCTCGTGCCAGAGGCGTGCGCGCGCCGCTTTTACTTGTCAGTGCAAAGTACTTGACAGGAGTTCGGGTGCGACGTAGCTTGCGCACACCATGAACCGCGACACCGCTCCGGACCTCACCAGACGAGTCGCGCCGGCCGTCGCCCTGCACGATCGCGCGGCCGCCGACCTGCGCTACATCCGCCGCACCATGGAGCAGGCCGGCTCCTTCACGGCGGTCCCCGGGCTGGGCGGCATCCTCATGGGCGTCTCCGCGCTCGCGGCCGCGGCGCTGGCCGCGAGTCGGCCCACCTTCGAGCAGTGGCTGGCCGTCTGGCTCGGGGAGGCGGCGGTCGCGGCGGCCATCGCGGCATGGGCCGTGGCGCACAAGGCGCGGAGCGTGGGGATCCCGCTGCTCTCGGCACCGGGGCGCAAGTTCCTGCTGAGCTTCTTCCCGCCCGTGGCGGCGGGCGCCGTGCTGACGTTCGCGTTGCACCGCGCCGGCGCGATGGAGGCGATCCCCGGCACCTGGCTCCTGCTCTACGACTCGGCGATCGTGGCCGCGGGCACGTTCTCCGTCCGGATCGTTCCGATCATGGGGCTCTGCTTCATGCTGGCGGGAGGCGCGGCGCTGCTCTCGCCGCCCCACTGGGGGAACGCGTACCTCGCCGCGGGCTTCGGCGGCCTCCATGTGCTGTTCGGCGCGCTCATCGCGAGGAGGCACGGTGGCTGACGGTAGCGTGGCGCGACGGCGGCGCGAGGACCCGGCTCGCGCGACGGAGGAGGCCCGGCCGGCGGCTGCGCCGCGCGGGTCCGGCGCCAGGCGCAGGAGCGCCGTCGAGCTGGACCGGGTCATCCACGAGCGCGTGCGCCTCGGCATCGTGAGCGCCCTCGCGGTCAACGACAAGCTCAGCTTCAACGACCTCAAGCGCCTGCTCGACACCTCGGACGGCAACCTCAGCGTGCACGCGCGCCGCCTGGAGGAGGCCGGCTACATCGAGTGCATCAAGTCCTTCCGGGGGCGGGTCCCGCGCACCGAGTACCGGCTGACGGCGGAAGGGCGCCGCGCGCTGGAGCGTTATCTGGACCACATGGAGGCGCTGATTCGGCACGTGCGGTCGCAGTGAGGGAGGGCAACGGGGTCGTGACGTCTTGGTGCGCGCGTTCGGCGCGTATTTTTCGAGGCCGGCACTTGGCGATGCAAAGGACTTTGTTCGACGCTTCGGCGCGGGCCTGCGCATGGCGGCGATCGCCGTGACGCACCACGGCATGGACCCCAGAGACGAGCACACCGATGAACGATCCGCGCAATCGGCCCGGCGCCGTACTGGGCACAGGCCTCGTGCTCGGCCTCCTCGCGGATGCGCTGTTCCGTGCCGACGGCGAGCCGGCCCTGAACCTCTTCCTGTGGGCGGCGGCGCTGGGCACCGTCGTCGTACTGCTCCGCCGCGCACGGGGTGCACCGACCAGCCGCGAGGCGGTGGCCCTGCTGGCCACCGGCCTCGTCATCGCCGCGAGTCTGGCATGGCGGGACTCACCCACACTGAAGCTGCTGACGCTCGCCGCCACGGCCGGCGTGTTCGCGTTGGCGGCGCTCGATGCAGGCAAGGCCTGGGTGAGGCACGCGAGCGTGACCCGGTACGGGCTCGCGGTGGTGGTGGCTGCCGCCCGCGCCGGGTTCGGCGTGCTGGTGCCGCTCGCAGACGTGGACGGGGCGGCGCTGCGCGCGCATTCGGCCAGCGGTTCGCGGCGGAGGCGCGTGGGCGCCATCGTCCGCGGCATCCTCATCGCACTGCCGCTGCTGGTGGTGTTCGGCGGCCTGTTCATGGCGGCGGACGCGGTGTTCGAACGCCTGGTGGTGAACGCGTTCCGGATCGATCTGGAGGACCTGGCGAGCCACGTGGCGCTCACCGGCTTCTTCGGATGGGTCGCCACCGGCTACGTGTACGGCTTCCTCACCGGCATGCGGCTGCCCGCCCGGCGGGCGCACTCGCCGCGCGACGCGATCCAGGATGCACCGCTCCGCGTCCTCGCCCGGCGCCCGTCGCTGGGCATCACCGAGAGTGGTGTCGCGCTCGGCCTGCTCGCAGCGCTCTTCGCCATGTTCGTCGTGGTCCAGTTCCGGTACCTGTTCGGCGGCGCGGAGCTGGTGGAGGTCACGCCGGGGCTGACCTATGCGGAGTACGCGCGGCGCGGCTTCTTCGAGCTGGTCGCGGTGGTGGCGCTGATGGTGCCGGTGCTGCTGGCGGCGGACTGGCTGCTGCGGCGCGAGCGGCCGCGGGACGAGCGCGTCTTCCGCGCCATCGCGGGCGTGCACGTCGTCCTGCTGGCGGCGGTGATGACGTCGGCGCTCCAGAGAATGCGGCTCTACCTGGAGGCGTACGGCCTGACGGAGGCGCGGTTCTACGCGACGTCGTTCCTGATCTGGCTCGCCGTGGTCCTGCTCTGGTTCGTGGCGACGGTCTTGCGCGGGCGACGCGACCGGTTCGCGTTCGGCGCGCTCGTGTCCGCCGTCGTCGTCGTGACGGCGCTCCATGGGATCAACCCGGACGCGGTCATCGCGCGCACGAACCTCGCCCGCGAGCGTGCGGGCAAGGAGCTCGACGCGGCGTACATCGCGTACCTGAGCGGCGACGCGGTCCCCGTGCTGGTCCCGGCGCTGCCCGCGCTGCCCACGGAGGCACGCTGCCGCATAGCGGAACGGCTGCTACGGCTCTGGGGTGGGGAGCGAGGGCTGGACTGGCGGAGCTGGAACCGGAGCGCGGCGCGTGCGCGCGCCATCGTCCGCGGGCGTGCGGCGGACCTGGGCCGCTTCGCGGACGAATGCCCGCGGCCCGGCCGCTAAGCCGGGTGGTGCCGCAGGTCCGGCGCCAGCGGCGGCGTGTCCTCCTCCCGCGGCGGCTCGGGCGCCGGCGGGGCCTTGCCGGCGATGCGCGCCATGTTGTCGAGGAAGATGCGCTCGTCGGGACGGAGCGCGTCCACACCGAGAGCCTCGACCTTCGCGAGCAGGCGAACGACCTCCTCGCGGTTGATCTCGTGGAGCTTGTCCAGGTCGATGCTCTGCCACCGCTGGCGAGCTTCGGCGGCCCGGGCGAGCTGGGAGGCGTAGAACGAGTTGGGCATCTCGACGACGCGGCGCCTCCCCTGGCGCCGGGCGCGAACGCCCCGGGCGATGGCGACGCCCAGCGCGGCGCCTGCAACGACCGCCAGCATGCCGAGCGACATGAAAAAGAGAGGATCGAACGCGCGCATCGTCGTCACCTGCTGCTGGGGCGCGGCCACGGCTTCGGCCGCGTCCTCCGACATCGCCGACTGTGGCACCCGTACGTTCGCCAGGATGCCGCGTCAGCGCAAGGGGTTGCCGCCCGCGGGGCCGGCGCGCCGGTGGGGCTCACGGCCCGAGGGCGGACCCACCGGAGCACACGGACCGGCGATCCTCCACGGCCGGCCGCCGGCCGCGACGGCCCTCAAGGGTGGGCGGCCGACGCGTCGTCCGCCTCGCACGCCGAAGCGCGCCGCAGCAGCAGCGCGCGTTCGCGTTCGTTGCGGGTGAGCGACGCCGCGCGCCGGAACTCGGCGCGCGCCTCCTCGAGCCGTCCGAGCTTTGCCAGCAGGTCGCCGCGCACGGCGGGCAGGAGGTGATACGCCCTCATGGACGGCTCGTCGAGGAGCCGGTCGGCGATCTCGAGGCCGGCGGCGGGGCCGAACGCCTGCCCGACGGCCACGGCGCGGTTGAGTTCCACGACAGGCGAAGGGGTGAGCCGGGCGAGCGCGTCGTAGAGCGCCGCGATGCGTTCCCAGTCCGTCTCCGCGGCCGTGGGGGCCTGTGCGTGGCACGCGGCGATCGCGGCCTGGAGCGTGTACGGCCCGGGGGCGCCGCCGAGCGCCAGCGCCCGATCGAGCGCGGCGAGCCCACGGCGAATGAGGAGCGGGTCCCAGCGGGTGCGGTCCTGGTCGAGCAGCAGGACCGGCTCGCCATCCGGTCCGATCCGCGCGCGCAGCCGGGACGCCTGGAGCTCCATCAGTGCGACGAGCCCGTGCGCCTCCGGTTCGTTCGGCGCGAGCGCGGCCAGAATCCGGCCGAGCCGGAGCGCATCCTCGCAGAGCGCGGGCCGAACCCAATCATCGCCGGCCGTCGCCGCATAGCCCTCGTTGAAGATCAGGTAGATCACCTCGAGCACGGAGCCGAGGCGAGCAGCGAGATCGGGGCCCCGGGGCACCTCGAACGGAACGCGTGCCTCGCGTAGCGTACGCTTGGCGCGGACGATTCGTTGCGCGAGCGTGGGCACGGGCACGAGGAACGCGCGCGCGATCTCCTCGGTGGTGAGGCCGCCGACCAGCCGGAGGGTGAGCGCGACGCGCGCCTCCTTCGGGAGCACGGGGTGGCAGCAGATGAAGATGAGGCGGAGCAGGTCGTCGCCGATGGGGTCGTCGAGCGCCTCGTCGAGATCGGGGCCGGCCATCTCCTGCTCCACCTCCAGCTCGCGGCCGAGCTCGTCGTGCTTGCGATCCAAGAGGTGGCCGCGGCGCAGGTGATCGATAGCGCGGCGCCTGGCGGTGGTCATGAGCCAGGCGCCCGGGTTGTCCGGCACGCCCGTCTCCGGCCAGCGTTCCAGTGCGGCGACGAGCGCATCCTGCGCCAGGTCCTCTGCCAGGCCGACGTCGCCGACCAGCCGCGTGAGCCCGGCGATGATGCGGGCGGACTCGATCCGCCAGACCGCCTCGATCGCGCGGTGCGTGTCTTCTGCCGTCATGGCTCCTGGGCGATGCCCATCGGACGTTCCTCGCGCGGCGGCATCGTCGCCGCCACGCCGCACGCCGGCCGGCTGCCGCCACGCTCCGCCGTGGCGAGTCGGGCCGCCGCGGGAAGCTGGGCCGCAGCCCTCATCGTGTCAAACGATCCCGCCGCGACGAGCCCGTCCTCTTGTGGGATGTCGCAGCGTCCCCCACCATACCGGCGGCGCGGGACTCGTCAGTACACCCCCAGGGAGCGCATGTCCATGGCAGCCGAGACCTCCACCTACCTCCTCATCTTCCGCGAGACCACACCGGAACGCTACGAGGCGCTCTCCCGCGAGGAACGCATGCAGGCCCTCGCGCGCTGGAACGCCTGGTGCGACGAGCTGGTGGCGCAGGGCAAGCTCAGGAGCGGCAACACGCTGCAGCCCGAGGGCCGCGTCGTCACCAGGCAGGGCACCACCGACGGCCCGTTCGCCGAGGCCAAGGAGGTCGTCGGCGGCTATTTCCTCCTCGAGGCCGCGAGTCTGGACGAGGCCACCGCGATTGCCGAGCAGTGCCCCAACCTGCCGTACGGCATGGCCGTGGAGGTCCGGCCCATCGGCCAGGCCTGCCACCTCGCCCGCTCGCTGGGCTGGACGACGATGCGCGGGCCCGGAGACGGCCAGCCGGCCTGATGACGGCCGGCCGGCGCGGGCAATGCTGCGGCCTGTCACAGCTCGCTCACACGATGCGCAAGGCGGGGCCGCGTGCGCTGGGCGGCGGCGGGCCGTGACCAGCACGGCCTCGCGCCGCCGCTCTGCGCTACCGCGCTCCGCCCGCCGATCAGACCTGCGGGCCGTTGACCATCCACGGCACGCCGAACCGGTCCACCAGCATGCCGAACCGCTGTGCCCAGAAGGACGGCTGGAGCGGCATCGTGACCTGGCCACCCTCGGCGAGGGCGTTGAAGACGCGCTCCGCCTCCTCGACGCTGTCCACCTGAACGTTGGCGCAGAAGCCCGCGGGCCTGGCGTAGAGGCCGGGCGGAGCATCGCCGCCCATGATGGCGCCGCCGTCCACGGCGAGATACGCGTGGAGCACCCGGTCCTGCCAGTCGGGCCCGACCTGGTCCGCCATGGGAGAGTCGGCGAAGGTCATCAGCGTCTCGAGCTTGCCGCCCAGAGCCTTCTCGTAGAAGCGGAACGCCTCCGCGCAGTCGCCGTCGAAGCTGAGGTAGGTGAAGAGCTTCATCGTTCGCTCCTTCCAGGGGTGAGAAGTGGGTGGGTGTGCGGCCCGCGGCTCACGGGCGCTGCCGTGCGGCCGTCTGCTCGCGCAGACGCGCCTCGCGCTCCCGGATCCCGGCCGTGGCTGCCTCGCCGAAGTCCTCGATCTCGAACACCTGCCGGATCTCGATCTCGCCGTCGCGGAAGGGGACGCGCTTGACCCACTCGATCGCCTCTTCCATGGACCTGGTTTGGATGAGCCAGAACCCGGCGATCAGCTCGTTCGACTCGGAGAACGGACCGTCGATGACCGTCCGGTCCTGGCCATCGAACCGCACCCGCGCGCCCCGGGAGCTGGGGTGCAGGCCCTCACCCGCGAGCAGCACGCCGGCCCGGACCAGCTCCTCGTTGTAGCGGCCCATCGCTTCGAGCTGTTCGGTGGTCGGCATGACGCCGGCCTCGGTCTCCTCGTTCGCCTTGACCAGGAGCATGAAACGCATGGTCGTACCTCCCTCTGGTGGTCTCGTGGGGCGGAGCCCGGCCGGCTTCTCGCACGGGCCGTGGAACCGTGGCCGCCCGATGGTGCGACGAACGGGAGGCGGCCGGATCGACAAGCCGCACCGGCGGGTGGCGCCGTGGGGCCGCAACGGCAGGCGCGGGGCGGGGCGCGGCCTCGAGCCGTTGCAGCAGGAGCAGCGCCGCGAGAGCGCCGCAAGGACGCGAAAGGGCCGCCGGGACCTGCCCGGCGGCCCTTCGCTCCGCTCACTCGGCGCCGTTCGCCGTCAGAACGACAGCCGCAGCCCCGCGCTCAGCGCGAAGTTGTGCATGCGGTCGCCGTCGATGGGGAGGAAGGCGGCCTCCTCGACGTCGAACTCGCCCATGTAGTCCTTGGCCATGAGGCGCAGGCCCACGTTGGACGAGAACGCGATGTCGAGCCCGGCGCCGACGTTGAACATGAAATCGTCGGCGGAGGTGCTCACGCCCTGGACGTCGAGTTTGCGGTGGACGCCGCCGGCGCCGACCTGGATGAACGGCCGCGCGACGCCCGGCAGCGGCAGCGCGACCTCCACGCCGCCGTCGTACAGCCACGTGGTGCTCTCGCCGAAGTTCACGCCGCCCACGACCGGCGCGCTCGCGCGCAGGTCCGCGGTCGAGTAGGCGCCGTTCGCGAACAGGGACACGCCGAAGGCGAGCGGGAAGCTGACCTGCGCGCCGAAGACCGGCGCGTTGGCGGGGCCGACGGCCGTGCCGAACGGGCCCCGGAGCAGGTCATCGGAGATCAGGACGCCAGCGTAGGGCGCGATCTCGACGGCGGGCGCGGGCGCCGGGGCCGCGCGTGGCGACCACTGTGCGGCGGCGGGCGCCGCGAACGCGAGCATCAGGAGCGGAAGCACGACCAGCGTGCGGACATCGCTTCGGACAACAAGTCTGGCCATGGGACCTCCCGGAACGGACGACAGGTCTGCGCCGCGCGGAGAGGCACGGGTGGTGCCAGCCGCGGCCCGGGCCGGAAACCGAGGCACGGAGCGGTTTTTCCGAGGAATGCGGCTGCCGGCGCAGCCGCCGACTGTCACCGCAAAGGGACGTTCGCCCGTCTATCTTTCGCGCCGCCGCGAGGTTGACAGGCAGCGTGGCCGCGCCGTACCGTCCACAACCGGCGACGGCCGGAACTCGGGCCGTCTTTGTGTTTCATCCGCCAGTCTTGCCCATGCCGTGCAGGAGTGCTGCATGACCTCTTCCGTGCATCACGCCTCGGCCGCCGGCGCCGCGACGCGCGACGCCGCACTCGCCTATACGCCCGAGGTCGCTGAAGCGACCGCGCCGATCTACGAGCGGGTGCGCCATGTGATCCCCGAAGTCGAGTGGCCGGTGCACGCACCCTACATCCACGAGATCAACCGGCTCAAACGCGAGCGCAACGCCGTCATCCTGGCGCACAACTACCAGACGCCCGAGATCTTCCACGGGATCGCCGACATCAAGGGCGACTCCCTGGAACTCGCGCGGGCCGCGGCCCGGACGGATGCGGATGTGATCGTGCTTTGCGGCGTGCACTTCATGGCGGAGACCGCCAAGCTCCTCAACCCGGAGAAGACGGTCCTCATCCCGGACCTCGGGGCGGGCTGCTCGCTGGCCGACGCGATCACGGCGGAGGACGTCCGCGCGTTGCGGGAGCGTTACCCGGGCGTACCCGTGGTCACGTACGTCAACACGTCCGCCGCGGTGAAGGCCGAGTCGGACATCTGCTGCACCTCCGGCAACGCGGTGGAGGTGGTCCGTTCGCTCGGCGCCGAGCGCATCATCTTCCTTCCGGACGAGTACCTGGGTCGGCACGTCGCGGCGCAGACGGGCGTCGAGGTGATCCTGTGGCAGGGCCACTGCGTGGTGCACGAGCGGTTCACGGCCGCGGAGCTGCGCTCCTTCCGCCAGGCGTATCCCGGCCTGCGGATCCTCGCCCACCCCGAGTGCCCGCCGGACGTGCTGGCCGAGGCGGACTACGTCGGCTCGACGGCGGGGATGATCCGGCACGTGGGCGAGACCCGGCCCGCGCGGGTCATGCTGGTGACGGAGTGCTCGATGAGCGACAACGTCGCGGTCGCGTACCCGGAGATCGAGTTCGTGCGGCCGTGCAACCTCTGTCCCCACATGAAGCGCATTACGCTCGCCGGCGTGCTCGAGTCGCTGCGCACCCTGACGCATCGGGTCGAGATCCCGGAGGACGTGGCGGCACGGGCGCGGGTGGCCGTCGAGCGCATGCTCGAGGTCGGACGCGGGAAGGGGGCGCACGGCGGGAACGGCGCGCGGGCCGCGGCGGGCGCCGGCGCTCGGGGGCCGCGGTCCGCCCTGGCCGCGGACTGAGCCGGTCGCCACCGAAACGGACCGGGTCGGGACTCATGCCTGGACTGCTGCCGCCCCTGCCGCCGCTGCTCTACGAGCCGCTGGTCCGCCGCGCGTTGCGCGAGGACCTCGGGCGCACAGGCGATCTCACCACCGACGCCGTCGTGCCGCCGGACGCCCGCGTCTCCGCCAGGATCGTCGCGCGCGCGGCCGGCCGCGTCGCGGGGCTGGACGTGGCCGCCGCCGCGTTCCGGCTGCTGGATCCCGCCGTGGAGATGGAGGCGCACGCGCGGGATGGGGACGACGTCGTCGCAGGGACGACGCTCGCGCGCGTCACGGGCCCGGCGCGTGCGATCCTCACCGCGGAGCGGGTCTCGCTCAACTTCCTCGGCCGGCTGAGCGGGATCGCGACGGCGACGCGCGAGGCCGTGGCCGCGGCCGAGCCCTACGGTGCGCGCATCGTGTGCACGCGCAAGACGACGCCCGGGCTGCGGGCGCTCGAGAAATACGCCGTTCGTGCGGGCGGTGGGCGCAACCACCGCTTCGGCCTGGATGACGGCATCCTGATCAAGGACAACCACCGCGTACTCGCGGGGGGACTCGCCGCCGCGGTCGAGCGCGCCAGGGCCGCTGCGGGTCACATGGTCCGCATCGAGGTCGAGGTCGATTCCCTCGAGGAACTGGACGAGGCGCTCGCCCTGGGCGTGGACGCCGTGCTGCTCGACAACTTCGGGCTGGATGCGTTGCGGCAGGCGGTGCGGCGGGCGAAGGGCCGGGCGGTGACGGAGGCGTCCGGCGGCATCGCACCGGGCGACGTCGCGGCCGTCGCCGCCACCGGCGTAGACCTCATCTCGCTGGGCTGGCTCACGCACAGCGCGCCGGCGCTGGACGTGGCGCTGGACGTGGAGGCGGGCTGAGGGAGACGGCCGGCGCTGGATCGCGCGAAGCGACCCTCCGCGCCCCCGCCCCCGCCCAGCTCTCTCACGCGATCCTACCGCTCGCTCGTCATGATGAACAGCGGCCGGCCCTGGAAGGTCTCGTACTTCGGCCGCAGGCGGTCGATGTTGTAGTACTCCTCGACGTTGACCACCTTCTTGTGCTCGGTCACGAGCGAGAGCGGCACGCTGCCGTAACGGCCATCGTTGATGGCGACCAGCAGGCCGGACTTGCCGGCGAGCACCAGGTCGAGCGCCAGGTTGCCGAACGCCATCGGCACGATCGAGTCAATGGCGTCCGGGTCGCCGGAGCGCACCAGGTAGCCGAGCCGCTGGTTGACGACCTCGATGCGCTTGCCGTTGTTGTACTGCGGCGAGAGCTCCTTCAGCAGCGCAGCGATGCGGTCCCCGATGCCGCCCAGCTTGCGGTGGCCGTACTGGTCCGTCTCCTCGCTCTCGAACATGTAGTCTTCCTGGTGCACGAGACGCGCCCCCTCCGAGACGAGGACGACCGCGTAGCGGCTCGGGTTGCGGTTGCGGTCGTACACGAGCAGCTCCGTCAGGCGCTCGATGTCGAACGGGTGCTCCGGGATCACGCACCGGTGAGCCGCGCCCGCCATGGTCGGCAGCAGGGCGGTGAAGCCGGCGTAGCGGCCGAAGACCTCGACCACGAGGAACCGCTCGTGTGAGCCCGCGCTGGTCCGCAGTCGGTTGGTCAGCTCGATCGTGCGCGTCACGCACGTGCTGAACCCGATGCAGTAGTCCGTGCCGGGCACGTCGTTGTCCATGGTCTTTGGCACGGCGACGATGCGGACGCCCTCCTGGTGCAGCCGCTGGGCGTAGCTGAGCGTATCGTCCCCGCCGATCGGGATGAGCGTGTCGATGCCGAGCCACTCGAGGTTCTTCAGCACCTCGGGCGTGAGGTCGTTGACGTCGTCGTCGTACTTGTCCTTGAGGTGCTCGGGCACGGCCGAACGCGGGAGGAAGCTCGGGCGCGTGCGGGACGTGTGCAGGAACGTGCCGCCGGTGCGCGCCGCGCGGTTGACGACGTCCTCGGTCAACACCTGAACGTTGTTGCTGTTGTCCGCGTCCGGGTCCCGCACGAGGTCGACCAGGCCGGCCCAGCCGCGCCGGATGCCCAGCACGCGATAGCCCTCGCGCAACGCGCGGATCGTGATGGCGCGGATCGCCGGATTCAGCCCCGGCACGTCGCCACCGCCCGTCAGGATCCCGATCGTGCCTTTCGTCGCCATGCGTCTCCTTTGCTGCTCGTGTGGTGCACGTGGTCTATGTACGAATCGAGGCCGGAGCGGGATCGGTGGCCATGCCGGTCACGACCCGCTTGCGGCCGACGGAACCTGCTCGTTATCCATCATACTACCGAAGCGCCGGGGTGGGGATCCGCGGCCGGCGGGGGCAGCGGGCGGTCGGGGGAGGCCAGGGGAGCGTCTCTCGGCCCGGGTGGGCCGGGGGAACAATTCCGCGCCGTCCGGCGGTATTCACGGATATCGCACGACACGGCGAGCGTCTTCCGGGAGGTCCTCATGCTTCGCCTCCGTGTTCGCAGCGCCGTCCCGGCCGCCGTCCTCCTTGGCGGCCTGACCGTGGTTGCGCCGCCGCTCGAGGCGCATCCGGCCGCCGAACCCGACCCGCCGTCGGCACCTGCCCCGATGCTCCGCGCTCCGACGGGCCCGGACTTCCTCTTCGGCGCCCCGCACGGCTCGCTCTCGCTCCGCATCGGCCGGCTGTTCGCCCGCACGGAGGGCGGTGTCTTCGAGCGCACGTTCGCCAACCTCTCGGCGGAGCCGGACGACTTCGATGGGCTCACCCTCGGCGCGGACCTCGCGCTCCGCGTGGTCGACCGCGCGGACCTGGTCGTCGGCGTGGGGTTCGCGCGAGCGACGGTCGACTCGGAGTTCAATGATTGGCTGGACGAGAACGGCCAGCCCATCCGCCAGACGACGCGGTTCCGCCAGATCCCGGTCACCCTCGGCGCCCGGCTGTACCTCACGCCCCGGGGCCGCGAGATCAGCCGGTTCGCGTGGGTCCCCGCGCGTACGACGTTCTATGTCGGCGGCGGCGCCGGCCTGATCCACCACCTCTACGAGCAGGAAGGCGAGTTCGTCGACGAGACGTCTCTCGACATCTTCGCCGATCATCTGAGCTCGAGCGGCTGGTCGTCGCTGGTGTACGTCGGCGCCGGCGCCGAGCTGCGGGTGACGACGAGCGTCGCGCTCGTCGCGGATGTCCGCTACACGCGCGGCTCGGCCCGCGCCACCGGCGACTTCAGGGAATGGGAGGACATCGGCCTGGGCGGGCTCGCCACGTCGGTCGGCGTGGCCCTGACCTTCTGACCGAGGAGGTCCGCATGATGACGCAGCGTTCCGCCCGACTCCTCGCGCTCGCGTCCGTGCTCGCGTGCGTCGCCCCGCGCGCAGCCGGAGCGCAGGGCCTCACGGACACGCGCTGGGCGCCCTGGCTCGGTTGCTGGGCCCCGGTCGCCGTGCAGCCGACCCAGTCCACGGACGAGCCCACGGCGCTGCCGCCGGCGGCGGCGCCGGAGGCGACCGCGTTGCTGTGCGTCAGCCCCGCGCCGGATGGCGCAGGCGTCGTCGTGACGACGGTGCGCAAGGGCGAAGAGCTCGCGCAGCGCACCCTCGTCGCGGACGGCGTGGAGCGCGAGGTGGAGGTCGAGGGGTGCCGCGGCGTGGAGAGCGCGCGCTGGTCCCAGGACAACGGCCGTGTGTACTACCGGACCGCGTACACGTGCGAGGGCGGAATCGGGCGGCGCTCCTCGGGCGCGACGATGATGCTGTCGAACGGCCACTGGCTGGACGCCGAGCTCGTTCAGGCCGGCGACTCGCGCGAGCTGGAGGTGCGGCGCTATCGGGCGGCGACGGACGCCGAGTACCGGGCGCACGGCCTCGAGCCGCCCGCGGGCAACGCCCTGGCGCTCGAGACCGCGCGGAAGGCGGCAGCAGCCACGATCTCCATCAGCGACGTCATCGAGGCCGTGGAGGCGGTGGACGAGGAGGTCGTCCAGGCGGTGCTGGTGGATTACGGCCGCCGTTTCCCCGTCGATGCCGAGGCGCTGGTGCGCCTCGCGGATGCCGGCGTGTCCGGGGAGACCATCGATCTGATCATCGCGCTCTCGTACCCGGAGCGGTTCGTCGTGGACCGGGGCGCGCTCGCGGTGGCGTTCCGCCCGCCCGAGGCGCAGGCGGCCGCACCCGGCGTGCGCGCCGGTGACGCGTACGGCGACGCGGCGTGGAGCTACGGCTATCCGGGCTTCTGGTCCTCGTCACGGATCTGGCGCTTCGGCTACCCGTGGGGTTTCGACGACTACCGCTACGGGTATCCAGGCTTCGATGGTCTGTACTACTGGCCGTACTCGCGGCGCTGGATCGACCCGGGCTACGGCGGGCCGATCATTGTCGTCGAGCGGAAGGAGGACGCGGGCGGCCGCGCGGTCGCCGGCGGCGGCTACACGCGCACCGACAAGACCAACTCGCGGGGCAAGGCCGTGCCCCGCGCCGGAGCCCCGCAGCCGGACATGGGCCGCAGCAGCGCCGTCGCGCCCGCCAGCGGCAGCCGGGCCACGAGCACCAGCGGCCGCGCCACCAGCAGCGGCGGCCGCGCTTCGAGCAACGGCGGCTACCGGGCGGGGGACGACAGGGCCTCCACGGGTGACACCGGCACGCGGAAGGCGCAGCCGAGGTCGGCGGCCGGGTCGCAGTAGAGAAGGCCGCAGAGAGACAGATGGGCGGGGCCGGCTGCGGGCGCATCAAGCCGCGGCCGGCCTCAGCTTTCCCAGCCGCTGCGCGACCGCCGCACGGAGGCGCATCTCGGTCAAATAGCACGGCAGCGAGACAGCGGTCAGCGCCTCATCCGACAGCAGCGCGCGGATGTGCTCGTCCGACCAGCCGGGGGTGCCGCGCAGGAAGTGCGAGCGGATGACCAGCTCGCGCAGCGGCTGCTCCAGCCACTCCCGCACCAGGTCCTCCACCTCTCGCTGCGCCGCGGGGTTGCCCGCGTACTTCGCGCGCCAGCGCTCGATGTAGCCGGCGAAGACGCGGAAGTCCCGGTTGATGAGCAGGGTGTTGGTCTCCGGGATGTAGCGCGCTGCGCGCTCGACCACACCGCATTCCGCCTCGCTCACCCACACCACCTCCAGCTCGAGCAACCGGTCCAGGTCCAGCTCGGGCAGCGGCGTGTCACGGTCGCTGTCGTCGCGCTTCGGCCCCTCGCGCGGCGGCGTGGCCCGCGCCTCGTCGGGCTCCGCCCCACTCCCCGGCGCGCTGCTCCGCGTCGTGGCGGCGTTCCGCTCTCGGGCGGTGGCAGGGACGTCGTCGCCATCCTGCTTGCCGTTCCGTGAACGGGGATCTGCCTCGAGCGCGAACAGCCGCCGCAGGTTCTCGGCGCTGTTCCCGCCGATGAACAGCAGGTTGGCCAGCCCCTTCATCCGCTGCTTGAACGCCTCGGTCCGGTCCCGCGCCGAGCGCCCATCCGCCACCTCCTCCATCAGCGCCAGGATCTCCGGCGGAAGGTTCTCGCGGAACCGCTCGGCCCACTCGTCCCAAGGCAGCGGCCGGCCGTTCACCAGCAACGCCGTGCGCGCGGTGTTGGGGACGACGCGGCACCTCCGCGTCACGCGCGGCTCCACATACAGCACCACGCGCTGGTGTCCGACCGCGATGCCGAAGCTCTGGAGCTTCGCCGTGCCCGCACGGCCCGTGTACAGCTCGTAGAGCTCACCCTGGAACAGCGCGCCCACGTGCCCGCTGGACGGGTACCGGTCCGCCAGCTCCTGCGGCACCTCCTCCGGCAGGATCCACCAGTGGGCGGTCGCATCCGGAAGGCGCACGCGCCCGCTCGCGCGGCTCACCAGGTCCAGGAAGTGCTTCATCCCGCGCACCGGCCGCACCCGCGACCGCGGCGTGCCCCAGTGCTCGCGCGCCTTCAGCTCCACCCCTTCGGGGAGCTCGAAGAAGCGACTGTTCAGATAGCGCGTCAGCCAGAGCGAACGATTCGAATCATCTGCTGCGCCGTCGGGCGGCAGCGTCGTGTCCTCCGACTCGCTCGCGCCCAGCAGCACCACCACCGTGCCGTGCTCCCGGATCAGCGCCGGCTTGAGCGATGGGGGCGCCGGCGCCCAGTAGGCCTCCTCGCCCGGGCCGCGGCCGAGCCGCTTCAGCCCGTACTGGCCCGTCTCCGGGTTGCGCCAGAGCCAGACCATCGCGCCTTCGCCCCGCTTCCACGAGAGGTACACGATCCCCGCCGGGTTGCGCGTCGCCGCGGCGATCTTTGCGCCCACGCCGAAGTTGCCGTCATCGGCCTGCGTTCCGGCGCTGGAGGCCAGGTGGTTGATGTACTCGACCATCTCGGGGCCGGTCATCCCCACCCCCGTGTCCACGATGCACAGCTTCGCCGCGCCGAACCGGCGGGAGTACACAGGGTCGTGATCCCACGCGACGACGCCGTTGCCGCCGGCCCGCTGCACCGCCTGGATCGCGTTGACCGTCAGTTCGCGGACGAACTGGTCCGGCGCGCAGTCCCGCCCCAGCCGTTCGAGGAGGAACGACATGTTGCGGACTCTCAGTTCGAGGGTGGGCGCGGCGTGGGTCGGGCGGGTTTTCGCACCAGCCGGCATGGCGACTCCTGCGACTGTGTTCGGTGTTTCTTCGGCTCGTTGTTCTACACCCGAACGCCGCGCGGGTGCGCGTCCGGCCGCCCTCGAGCAGCCGCCAAGTGCAAGGCGCTGGCGGGCTTGACGAGTCCCGGGGCCGTTTCTACCGTTTGTTCCGGTTCCGAAACGACGGTTGCGCTCGACGCGTCGGATTCGCAGTACCGACTCATCGGGTGAGCAGGCCGCGTCGGGCGGTGCGACGCTCGGGGCGGCTTTTCTACGCCCCGTGGCCGGAGACACGCCAGTTCCACGACCCCGCCCTCGCCCCCGCCCGTTCCCTTGCCGGGGGCGCCGGGCCGGGGAGGAGGCAAGGGAATGATTTCGGTCGAGTCCGTCACGAAACGCTTTGGCGCGTTGACGGCGGTGGACGGCGTCAGCTTCGAGGTGCGGCGCGGCGAAGTCGTCGGGTTCCTGGGCCCGAACGGGGCGGGGAAGACGACGACGATGCGGATGCTGGCCGGCACGCTCCAGCCGGACGCGGGCGCGGTGCTCATGGATGGCCGCCCGATTTCGGAGGACCTGACCGCAGCGCGCCGGCGGATCGGCTACATGCCGGAGAGCAACGCGCTGTACACCGAGATGCTGGTCAGCGAGTACCTGGACTTCGTGGCGGAGCTGCGTGGGCTGCGGGGCCCGGACCGGCGCAGCGCGCTGCGGGACGCCGTCGAGCAGACCGGCATCGGCGACGTCTACTACCGTCCGATCGGCCAGCTCTCCAAGGGGTACCGCCAGCGGGTGGGGCTCGCCGCGGCGATCCTGCACCGTCCGGAGGTGCTGATCCTCGACGAGCCGACGGAGGGGCTGGACCCCAACCAGCGCGTCGAGATCCGGCGACTGATCCGTGAGCTGGGGAAGGACCGCACGGTCATCCTGAGCACACACGTGCTGGGCGAGGTGGAAGCGACGTGCAGCCGGCTGCTGATCATCAGCCGTGGCCGCGTCGCCGCGGACGGCGGCGTGGCGGAGCTGCTGGACCGCGGGCGTGCGGGTGCACGCTACGTGGTCGAGGCCGAGGGCGACGACGTCGTCACCGCCCTCGCCGCGCTGCCCGGCGTCACGCGGCACAGCAGCGTGCGCGTGGACGGCCGCATGCGCGTGGAGCTGGTGGCGAGCGGCGACACGGATCTGAGGCCGCTGATCTTCCGCAGCGCGCTGGAGCGCGGCTGGACGCTCTGGGAGCTGCACCGAGAGCGGCAGAGTCTCGAGGAGCTGTTCCGGGAGTTGACAGGCTCCGCAGAGCCGGGCTCCCAGGCTTCGCGCCGGGACGGGGCATCCAGCCCAGCGCAGCCTAGCGGGCGCGGAGCGCCCGTGGAGCCCGGTGTGGCGGCGTCCGCCGGAAAGGAGGCCCTGCGATGAACCGCACGTGGATCCTGGCCCGCCGCGAGTTCCGGAGCTACTTCGACCACCCCACCGCATACGTGCTGGTGGTGGCGTTCCTCGCGCTGGCGCTCTTCTTCGCCTTCCGCGCGCTGTACGCGGGCGGCGTGGCGACGCTGCGCGGGATGTTCTCGCTGCTGCCCTGGCTGCTCGCGGTTTTCATTCCTGCGATCACGATGCGCTCGCTCGCCGAGGAGCGTCGCAGCGGCACGCTCGAATGGCTGGTCGCGCAGCCGATCACCGAGCTGGACGTCGTGCTGGGCAAGTTCCTCGGCAACTGGCTGTTCGCCCTGACCGCCCTCGCCGGCACGCTGCCCGCTGCGCTGGGCGTGTGGCTGGTGTCCGAGGCGGACCCGGGCATCATGGTGGCGCAGTACGTGGGTGCGGCGCTGATGACGGCGCAACTCGTGGCGATCGGGCTGTTCGCATCCAGCGCCACGCGCAACCAGATCACGGCGTTCATCCTCGCGCTCGCGATCAACTTCGCGCTGGTGCTGATGGGGCTGCCGATCGTGACCCTCGGCCTGCCCGGTCTGCTCGCGGAGGCGGCGCAGCGGCTGGCGTTGCTGGATCACTTCGACGCGGTGGCGCGGGGCGTGATCGACCTGCGCGACGTCCTGTACTTCGTCTCGATGGCGGGGCTGTTCGTCGCCCTGACCTACCTGCTCGTCGCGGGGGAGAGGCTGAGCCCCGCCCGCGGCGCGCTTCGTCGGCTGCGCATCGGGACCGCCGCGCTCGCCGTCGCCGTGCTCGCGTCGAACCTGCTGGGCGCGCGCATCCACGGCCGGATCGACCTCACGCGCGGCAACCTGTACACGCTGTCCTCGGGCACGAAGCGGGTGCTCAAAGGGCTCGACGACGTCGTCACGATCAAGCTCGTGGTCTCGCAGGAGCTGCCGCCGGAGGTCATGCTCACCCTGCGCGACGTGCGCGACCTGTTGGCGGACTATCGGCGCGCGGCGGACGGGCGGCTGCGCATCGAGGAGCTGCACCCGGACCGCGACACGACGGCGGCGTCGGAGGCGAGCGGTCTCGGCATCCAGCCGATCCAGTTCAACGTGCTGCGCGGCGACGAGTTCCAGGTCAAGCGCGGGTGGCTCGGCCTGGCCGTGCTGTACGCGGACAAGCGCGAGGTCATCCCGCTGATCGACCGGACGGACGACCTCGAGTACCGGCTCACGTCCATGATCGCCGCCCTGACCACGGACCGGAAGCCGCGGCTCGCGTTCCTGTCCGGCTTCGGCGCGCGCTCGATCTGGGAGTTCGGCGCGTTCCGCGAGGTCGTGCAGCGGCAGTACGACGTGCGCTCCGTCGACATCGAGAACGATACGACGATCGTGCTCTCGCCGGATTCGTTCGAGGTGGCGGTGCTGGCCGCCCCGCAGCGGCCGCTGGACGCCGCCGCGCTGGACCGGCTCCGCTCGTACCTCGATGCCGGCGGCGCCGCGCTGCTGCTCCTGGACGGCACGCGGCTCAACCCGCAGATGCCGATGTCCGATCCGGTGTTCACCGGCCTCGATCCGCTGCTGGAGGAGTACGGCGTCCGCCTCGTTTCGTCGCTGGCGTACGACCTGCGTTCGAACGAGCAGGTCTCGCTCGGCCGGCAGGGGTTCTTCAACGTCATCACGTCGTACCCCTACTGGCCGATCGTCCTGCCCGCGACTGACGACCATACGTTGACGCGCGGGCTCAGCGCCCTCAGCCTCGCGTGGGCGTCGCCGCTCGAGATCACGGACAGCGCGCGGGTCCGGCCGCTCTTCACGACCACCGAGTACGGCGGCCGGCAGCCGGCCGGCACCATCATCGCGCCGGACGTGCCGCTCAACCCGGATCCGTCGGAGCTCGGGCCGCAGATCATGGCGGTCGCGGTCGAGCCGCGTGCGGCGGAGGCGGATGGCGAGGTCGCGGGCGCCAGCGAGCGCCGCGGTCGCCTCGTCGTCATCGGCGACGTGGACTTCCTGCAGGACCGCTTCGTCCAGTCCAATCCGCAGAACCTCGCCTTCGCCGCCAACGCGGTGGACTGGCTCGCGCAGGACGAGGCGCTGATCGCGATCCGCGCCAAGAACCGCACCCCGCCGCCGCTCGTCTTCGAGACGGACTTCACGCGGGCCGCGCTCAAGTGGGGGAACCTGGTGGGCGTGCCTCTGCTGTTCGTCGCCTGGGGCACGTCCCGTGTGCTGCGTCGCCGGCGCCTCGCCTCGCGGCGCTGGCAGGAGGAGCTGGCCGCATGAGTGAGAAGACGCTTCGCATCATCGTCGGCGTCGCGGTGCTGCTCGTCGCTGCCTACGCGCTCACCGCCATGGTCGGCGGCAGCACCTCCGCCGACCGCGACGGCACGGCGCGCACGCTGGTCCGCGCCCTCGCCGGCGCGAGCAAGGGCCTCTCGCTCGTCCGCATCGTCGGCCCCGAGCCCGGCGACAGCGTCGAGCTCGTGCGCGGGGACGACGGCACCTGGACCGTGAACGGCAGGCCGGCGGACTCCGCGGCCGTGGCGCGCCTCGAGGAGGCGCTCGAGGGCGCCCGGGTCGGTCATCTCGCCGCGACGAACCCGGACAACCACAAGCGCCTGGGCGTCGCGGCGGACAGCACCTGGCGCCTCGAGCTGCACCGTGCGAGCCGCGGCGATCCGGTCCGGCTGCTGGTCGGCAACAACGGGCCCAGCTACCCGAGCGCCTACGTCCGCCTGCCGGACTCCGACGAAGTGTACGTCCTGCTGGGCAACCTCGTGAGCGCGGTGCGCCGTCCCGCGGCGGAGTGGCGCGACCGTATCGTGGTGCGCGTGGACACCGCGGCGGTGCGGCGCGTCGTCGTCATGCGCGACGAGGAGACGTACGAGCTGCAGCGCGACTCTGCGCGCTGGGTGGTGGGCGACGCACCGGCCGACTCGGTGACGGTCGGTGACCTGCTGGCGGAGCTCGCGCGGCTCGAGGCGCAGGCGTTCGTGGAGGACACGGTCGCCCTGGGCGACGGCGTCACGCGCTCCGTCGTCGCGCTGGGCGAGGCCGGCGACACGCTGGCGCTGGTTCGCATCGCCCCGACGGAGCAGAGCTGGACGTGGCGCGCCACCGCCGCCGGCAAGGCCGCCGCGAAGGGGTTGGGCGAGGACGCGTTCGAGCTGTCGAGCTGGCGGGTGGACCGCATCACGCCGGAGAAGGGGAAGGTGGCGGGCGGCCAGTGACGGGGCCGGGCAGCCAGGACCAGCAGTCCTGGACTGCCGCATGAAACGAAAGGCGGTTGCTACCGGCCGCAGCGGGCGTGAGTCTCGCGATCGTTGCCGGGTCCGGTCCGCGCCGCCTGAATTGTTTGATCATGGGGGCGGCACTGCGTGGATCCCCGACGTGGAGCTGGTCGGTCGCCCTCGCCCTCCCGTATCAGTCTTGACAGAGGGTCTCCCGAAGTACACCCCTGGAGCGAGCGCCCTTCCGAGGGACCCCCTCGCCGCTGGCCGATTCGTCTGTACGGGCGACGGTCAACATTGCGCGTGACCCGCCGGGGGAGACGGTCGCTGGAGCCCGCCGTGCGGCATGGGCGAGGGCCGGGGCCGTGCAGGTAAGCGTGTGACGGATGTCAGGAGCTGGCTCGTGCGGGCATTGAGTCAGGCGGCATCGCGGCGTCGACGCTCACGATCTCGGCTCGAGGTGTGGACGGACAGGTGCGCGGGACGGGCATCGACGTCCGGGACAGCAGCGGGATCCGAATCGTCGACAACCGCCTCCAAGACGTTCCCCTCGCAAACCGGCGGGTGTCGGACCGGCCCGTCACCCGGATCGGCGTCGTTGAGGGCGCTCCTGCCTGTACGACGCCAGCGGCACGCACATCGTGACGGTCGGACGGACAGGTGAGGAGCCGGGCGAGTTCCGGACCCTCATGGGAATCGGGGCGTTGCCTGCCGACTCGATCCTGGCCTTCGATTGGAACCTCAGACGCGCGTCCGTGTTCGGGCCGGCCGGGGAGTTCGTCCGCTCTTTCCAGCTGGAGCCCGGCGATGACGGTTTGCCTCGACCGATCGGCGTGATGGGAGGGTCCCTGCTGGTATCTTCTGCCCTGATTTTCGATCCTTCCAGCCCGGATGGCGTGCATCGAATCACGGCCACCTTGTATCGCTACGATCTCGAGGGTCATCGCCTGGCTACACTGGGTGAGATCCTCGATGCGGAACGGTACGTCCGCTCGGACGAGAACGCACCGAGTGTTCGGTTCACGCTCCCCCCTTCGGGAGGAGTACGCGGGTCGCGACCGCTGGCGACCATTTCTTCCTTGCCCGCCAGTCGACCTACCAGATCGAGCGGTACACGAGCGAGGGGAAGCTCGATCGGCTCGTGCGGAGATCGTTTACGCCGCGGCGCGTCAACCGCGGGCACATCGATGCGTTCAAGAGAAAGCGACTCGCGAGCCCGGGGGAGCCGCGGAGATCCATCGACGCCCGCCTGCTCGCGGAGGTTCCGTTCCCGGAGACGTTCCCTCCGCACGGACAGATCCGAGTCGACTCCGAGGGCTACATCTGGGTGCAGGATGATCCGATCCCGGGGGCAGTGAGGAATCGCAGTGGACCGTGTTCACGCCCACGGGGCGCCTGCTCGGCACGTTGCGCCTCCCACGAAACTTCGAGGTCTTCGAGATCGGTGCGGACTACGTTCTGGGGCTCGCCAGGGACGACAACGACGTGGAGACCGTCGAGCTCTATCGGCTGGAACGTTCGAAGTGAGAGAGGAGCGTCCGTTGCGCGCCTCTCCCCCCAGCGTCCCCTCGATCACGCGTCCCTCGTGGTTCGAACTCTCCCGCCGCCGCACCGGTGGTCTCCGGTGAGCCGGGCCGGCGCGTCCCCGGAACCCTGTCCAACCATTCCTTCCCTCGGGAGGGAGGTTCTTGCATGTCGACCCGTCGCGCCCTCATGCGCACTGCCGGGCCGTACGTCGCTGCCGTGCTCGTCGTGGCGGCCGCGGCCCTGGCCATCGACACGCTGGGCGGCGGCAGCCGGCCGCTGGCTCCGAGCCGGATCACCATCACGGCCGACGAATACGTCTTCCTCATGCCCGACACCGTTCCCGCCGGCACCGCGACGCTGGAGCTGGTCAACCGCGGCGAAGAGCTGCACCACGCCATGCTGATCCGGCTGGACGAGGACAGGACACTCGAGGAGTTGCGGGAGGAGTTGCAGGCGGCGCTCCAGGCCGGCAGTGAGCCGCGTCCGTGGGTCGTCTTCGCCGGCGGGCCGAACGCGGTGGATCCGGGTGTGAGCGCCAGCGTGACGGTCGCGCTGGAGCCCGGCCGCTATGCGCTGGTCTGCCTCATCGCTTCGCCGGACGGCGACCTGCACGCGGCGAAGGGGATGATCCGTGAGCTGATCGTGGTCCCCGCGCACGCCGCGACGGAGACGCCCCCCGCCGATGCCGCCATCGTGCTCTCGGATTACGACTTCGAGTTCTCCACGCAGCTCGCGGCGGGCAGGCACACGCTGCACGTCCGCAACGATGCGGCGCAGTGGCACGAGATCCAGCTCTTCCGGCTCCATCCCGGCAAGACGGTCGAGGACCTCGAGCGGTGGCTCGCGGCCGGAGACGGGCCGCCGCCGGGCGCGAGCATCGGCGGCGTGGCCGCGCTCTCGCAGGGCCATGCCAACAACCTCGAGCTGAACCTGCCCCCTGGCGAGTACGCACTCGTCTGCTTCCTGCCGGACGCGCGGGACGGCAAGCCCCACTTCGTGCACGGGATGATCGAGGGGTTCACGGTGCAGTAGCCGCGGACGGGCGCGCGGCCTTCCCTCGCCGCCACCCCTCCCGGGCCGGGGCGTGGGCGGCGGCGGCAAGGGACGAGGCGCCGCCCAGTCCATGGCGCGGCCGCACGGCAAACGTCCCCGCCCGCGGTTACACCCGCAGGTCCCCCGCCCGGGGTGACGGCGCGGATGCAGGGCGGTCTCCTGGGTGGAAGGGCGCAGCGGGAGGGGCGCCTCCTCCCCCGGCCGCGGCTCAGGGGAGGAGCCGGGGTGGAAGGGGCGACCCGGCCTCGCCCGCAGCCGATGGGGCCGCGCGGTTGACTCGCCCGCCCACCCGCCTTACATCCCTGCGCGGCTGGCGTTTGCCAGCAGGCAGTTTCCGCCCGATACGGAGTGTGTTCATGCGACGGACGACCCTCATCCTCGCCATCCTCGCCGCGACGGCCGTGTCCGGCTGTTCCCTGCGCGCGAGCCGATCCTCCCCCGCGCTCCGGGCGCAGCAGGCCGCCGGGCAGGCGGAGGGCGGCCAGGCCCGCGCCCAGGACGGACTCAAGCCGTTCGCCGAGCTGACCCGCGGCGCCACCTATCGCGCCGGTTTCTTCGACACCTACCAGAAGGGAGACAACCTCTACCTCGTCGTGCCGAAGGACCGGCTCGGGCAGGACTTCCTGCTCACCTTCGAGATCAGCCAGGGCGTCGGCGCGGCCGGGCTGTTCGGCGGCACGATGCTCGGCATCTTCGAGGGCGCGATCGTGGCGCTGGAGCGCCACGGCGACCGGGTCTTCCTCGTGCGACGGCCGCACCGCTACGTGGCGCCCGAGGGCTCCGCGGTCGCGCGCGCGGTGGAGCTCTCGTACACGCCGTCGGTGCTGGAGTCGGCGAAGATCGAGTCCATCCGCGAGGACTCGGCGGTCGTGATCAACATCAGCGACTGGATCCTCTCCGACCTGTCCGCGGTCGGCGAGCTGGTCAACAACGCGGTCTCGCGGCCGGGCCAGCAGGGGCGCGCCAACTTCGATCGGCAGCGCAGCTACATCGAGTCGGTCAAGGCGTTCCCCGACAACCTGAACCTGCGGGCGCGGCTGACGTTCCGGCCGCCGTCGCCGGCGCAACTCCGCACCGTCCCGGATTCGCGCTACATCTCGCTCGGCATCCACTACTCGTTCGCGCGGCTGCCCGAGCGGCCGATGAAGCCGCGGCTCGCCGATGACCGCGTCGGCTACTTCATCACGGCGCACAAGGACTTCTCGAAGGACGACGGCGACTCGTTCTTCGTCCGCTACATCAACCGCTGGCGGCTCGAGCCGAAGCCCGGCGTCGTCGCGTCCGATGGGCTCATCGAGCCGGCGAAGCCGATCGTCTACTACCTCGACCACAACATCCCGGAGGAGTACCGGCCTTACGTGAAGGCGGGCGTCGAGGCGTGGAACCGCGCGTTCGAGGCTGCGGGCTGGAAGAACGCGATCCGCGCGGAGATGCTGCCCGAGGGCGCGGACCCCGAGGACCTGCGCTACGCCACGATCCGCTGGAACACGTCCGACCAGCCCGGCTACAGCGCCATCGGCCCGTCCATCGTGGACCCGCGCACCGGCGAGATCCTGGACGCGGACATCCTGCTCGAGGCCAACATGGTGATGGGCTTCAAGCGGGACTGGCGGACCAAGGTCAGCCCCGCCCAGGCGATCCAGGAGATGCTGGCCGCATCGCCCGAGGAGCTCGCGTGGGCCGAGGCGGGCGGCGAGGTCGCCTCGCTGGGCGCGGCGCTGAGCGCGCAGGGCGCGCTCCTGCGGGTGCTGCTCGCGGCGAGCGGCGACATCGGGCCCAACGACCCCGTGCCCATGGAGTACGTCGGCCAGGCGATCAAGTGGGTCACCATGCACGAGGTCGGGCACACGCTCGGTCTGCGCCACAACTTCCGGTCTTCGTTCGATACGCCGCTGGAGAAGCTCACGGATCCCGAGTGGGCCGAGGAGCGCGGCGTGTTCAGCTCCGTCATGGAGTACCCGAGCGTCAACCTCGACGCCCGCGGCGGCAAGGGCTACTTCTACAACCCCGGCCTCGGATCGTACGACCTCTGGGCGATCACCTACGGCTACACGCCGGATGACGAGCGCGCCGCGGCGGTCGCCCGCGAAGCGGCGAAGCCCGGTCACGCCTACGGCACGGATGGCGATGCCCGCGGGCCCGGCGCGCTGGACCCGAGCGTGAACGTCTACGACCTGAGCAGCGACCCGCTCGAGTGGGGCAAGCGCCGCGCCGAGCTGATCGCCAGTCTCTGGCCGACGCTGCCCGAGCACGTCCTCACGGACAACTCGCGTTACGCAGACCTGACGGACGCGTACCGTACGCTGCTCACCGAGTACGCCCGCGCGCTGGCCGTCGCCGTCAAGTACATCGGCGGGCAGTACCAGTACCGGGACCACGTGGGCGACCCGGACGGCCGCATGCCGTTCGTCAACGTCGAGAAGGCGCGACAGCAAGAGGCGCTGGCGTTCCTGCGCAAGTACGCGTTCGACGAACAGGCCTTCACCCTGCCGCGGGAGGTGCTGGCGCGCTTCGGCGCGAACCGCTGGGACCACTGGGGCGAGAACACCACCATCAACGGCCGGATCGATTACCCGTTCATCGACCAGGTGCTGGAGCTCCAGACCACGCTGCTCGATCAGCTCATCCAGCCGCTGCTCTTCGCGCGCATTCGTGATGCGGAGCTGAAGTACGGCGCCTCGCAGGTTCTCACGGTGCCGGAGCTGCTGGCGGGGCTCACGGAGTCGGTGTGGAGCGAGGTGTGGAGCGGCGGCGCGCGCAACATCCCGGTCCTACGCCGGGATCTCCAGCGCGCCTACCTGGATCGGATGACGACGCTGCTGGTCAACCCGCCCGCGCAGATGCCGGCGGACGCGCGCGCCGTCGCGCGCATGCGGCTCCAGGACCTGGACCGCCGCATCGCCGCGCGGATCAACGCGCCGGCGCTGGACGACTACACCCGGGCGCACCTGCTCGAGGCGCGCGCCCGCATCGCCAAGGCGCTGGACGCAGGGCTGGAGGCGGAGCGGCGGTAGCCGAGGACCGCGGTCCGCCCTTGTTCGTTCGAAACAGCGGTTCTGCGTCGGGGGCTCCCCCACGCCCGCACGAAGGGGCGCGCGTGGTCGCGTTCGCTGCCGCCGCCGGATCGGCTTACGGATCGGCGGCTCGCGGCTCACCGCGCCCGCCAGACCGCGGAGCCGCCGGGGATCGCGGCCGGCGGCGCCCTCGGGACGCGCCTCTGGCGGGCTTCGTGCCTCCCCTCTATCATCCCCGGCCGGCGGCGGTCCACGCCCAACCTCTTCGGCCCCACCCCGGCTGGGGCCCTCGTGAGGCAAAGGGGGGCATACTCCCGGACCGGCATCGACGGAACCCTGCTCGTCGCGGAGCGCCTCGCCGGGGGAGGCGAGTCGTGGCGTGTGCAGAGGAGAACCGGAGATGCCGAAGGACAAGGACCTCAAGCGCCTGGTCCGGGCGCGCATGGCGAAGACGGGCGAGTCGTACACCACCGCCCGCGCCCGCATCATCGCGAGGAAGCACGAGCAGATCCCAGAGTCTGCAGCCGCCCAGCCCGTTGCAGCAGCGGTGAACGCCGGGGAGACACTCGCCGTGCCGGCCGCTGCGCCCGCGACCGCTGCACCGCTCTCGCTTCCCGACGATTACGAGAAGATCGCCGGCAAGAGCGATGCGGCGGTGAAGAAAGCATCGGGTCGGACGTGGCCCGAGTGGGTCGCGCTGCTCGACGGCCACGGCGCGGCGGGCATGGAGCACCGCGCGATCGCGAAGCTCGTGCACGAGGAGTACGGCGTGGGCGAGTGGTGGGCGCAGATGATCACCGTCGGCTACGAGCGTCTGCGCGGGCTGCGCGATGTCGGCCAGCGGCGCGGCGGCGCCTACGAGACGAGCAAGAGCGTGACGGTCGCCGCGCCGGTCGAGGCGCTGTGGCGCGTCGTCTACGACCGGGCGCAGCGCGAGCGCTGGTTGCCGAGCGTGGATCTCGAGGTCCGCACGGCCACGGAGCCCAAGTCGCTGCGCGCCCGGCTCGCCAACGGGATCAAGCTGGAAGCGTACTTCACCGCGAAGGGGCCGGCGAAGAGCACGCTCGCGGTCCAGCTCAAGGGCCTCCCGGACAGGGAGGCGGCGCGGGCCGCAAAGGAGTTCTGGGGCGAGCGGCTGGCCACGCTGAAGGCGCTGGTCGAGCGGGAGTGAGGGCGAGCACGCTCGGAGGACGTGGATGAAGAACGGGGTGGCCCGCTGCGGCGGGGGCCACCCCGTTCGCCGTCGGCGGCGGCGACGCCGATGCATCCTACGGCAGCGCGCCTTTCGCATCGCCCGCAGGGTCACCCGTGCGCCGGGGCGAGCAACGCGCGCAGATACCCGGTCCACCGGGCGGCCCGCGCAGAGCTGTCGGCGGGCTGGTCACCCCCGGATTGCGGCTCGCGGTTGCGCTGGACCGCCTCCCACGCCTCTTCGCTCTCCCACGGCCGGTGAGCGCCGTGCCCCGACCACCTCGGCGCCATGCCCGCGGTCCAGAGGAGGCGGCGCAAGCGCACGGACGGACACGGCCCGGGATTGCGCGGGTACAGCGAGGCGATGTAATGCCGCTCGAGGAGGTCCAGCACCAAACGCGGCCGCGGGGGACGGAGCCGCTCGAGGACAGGCGGGGGCACGGTCACGTGAGCGAGTGACCGCGCGAGACGGAACGTCCAGTAGCACGCGGTCGTTGCACGCGCGGCCCGAGCGGCGTCCACGACTGCATCCCAGTCCACCGGGGTGCGTCCGAGGATCTGGTGCAGGTCACGGAACGTGCGCCACGACGCATGCGCGAGGCCGTGCGACCACGCGAAGTGCACGGCCAGGTGCAGCACCTGATGTTCAGTGGCAGGGACGAGCGCACGCCGGCCGTGGATCTCTATGGCACGCGCGCTACGCCAGATCGTCTCCGCAGGAAGATGGATGGCGTCCGTCTGACTGAGCGCCGCGTGCAGCTCCAGCGCGATGCCCGTCCCCAGCGGGTCGAGTAGAGGCGGCAGGTGGTGGTGCGCCTCGTAGATCTCGGATGGGTACGCTTCGGCGTCGTGTACCCAGCCGGCGGCGCGCAGCGCCTCCCACGCGGCGGCGACGTGCTCCTGCCTGACCAGCAGATCCACGTCGTACATCGGCCGCGCTGCGAAGGAGCCGTACGCCGTCGCCGCGACACCCGCCCCCTTCAGCAAGACGACGTCGATGCCTCGTTCCGCGAGCGCGTCCAGCGCGCCGATGAGGAGCTGCTGGAGCCGGAGCATGCGGAACTGCGTGGCGCGCACGAGCGCGGCGAGGCGAGTGCGCGAGGTCGGCGGGATGCTGTCTTCGGGCGCGCGGTCCGTGAGCCCTGCGAGGGCACCAACGGCTTTCTCTTGCCACGCGAGTGTGAGCAACGCGTCCCAATCCAGCGACGGATCCTGCAGCGCCGCTGCGGCTCCCGCCGGATCGAGATCGGGCTGGATTGCGGCGAAGAGGACGCGCGCCTCGGGGCAGAGGAGCCGGCGGCTCACGCTGTTCAGCGCGTCAGCCACGGGACGACGGCAGGACCGACAGGGACGGGAGAGGCAGCATGGCAGCAATCGGTCCCCGGGGGGCCGCGGCCCCCCGGGACGCATCAGCGTTACGAGCGATCCTTGTCCTTGCAGAAGAGCTCGTCGCCGTCGCCGATGCCGAAGATGCCGCCGTCGCAGTCCGGGTTCGTCCCGAGCCGTGTCAGTTCACGCACCGACCCGAACCGCTCGAGCTTGGGCTTGATGTACATACTCCCTCCTTTGGGATGATGGGTGGCGGGCGACTGGCCCGCGCAGCCTGTCGCACCCGCGACAGGATCGGTCAGATCGCAACGGTTGCCGCCGCAACGACCGTAGCGTTCGTCGGTTTCTCCAGACTTCCGGACGCGTTGCCTCGCCGGGCACGCAGCCAGAGCTCCGTCTGGAGCGTGTAGTAGAGGCCGACCCGGGTGGCGGCGTCTCGGCGGCGCGGGTACTCCGCGCACGCGCGGCGCAGCTCTTCGGCTCGAACGATGCCCAGCTCCTCCAGCACGAGCGGCTCGCGCATCGTCCGTTCGAGCAGACCGGGGAACACCTCCACCATCCAGCGGTGCGAGTAACCACCGGTGATCCCGGTCCGGTACGGCCGCGGGGCGAGAACCTCCTCCGGCAGCAGACCGTGCATGGCCCGCCGGAGCAGACGCTTGGTCTCCTTGCCGGACGATCGCTCCCACCAGGGGCGCGACACGGCGAATTCGATAACACGCCGGTCTGACAACGGCGAGCGGACCTCGACGCCCTCGCGCAGCGCGAACCCCGTGATCAGGGCGAACGCGCGGGAGACGAAGAGCGAGGTGAAATGCCAGTCGATCTCCCGGCCCGCGTGCGTGGCGGGGATCTCCCGCGTGAGGAACTCGCGGTCGCGCGCCTCCAGCTCGTGGCGCGCGACGAACTCCGGGTTCAGCCAGGACGGGATCGGGCGCTCGAGATAATGCTTCAGCCGCCGTCCGCCCCGGAGCCACGCGGCGAGGCGGAGCGCTGGCTCCGGCAGGTTGGGCTGGATCACCCACTTGAAAAACGGCCGGAACCCGCCGCGCGGCCGGGCCCGCCACTCGCGCGCCACCGTCCACCAGCGCCCTGCCCGGAACAGGTCGGCCAGGAAGACGTCCGAGTTCTGGAAGAGCTGGTCGCCGCCGTTGCCGTCCATGGCGACGCGTGCGCCCAGGGCCCGGGCCCCGGCTGCGAGCGCGCCGTTCCACCGCTCGTAGAGGTGCGCGTACGGCTCGTCCCGGGCCGCCGCCCGCTCCTCCTCGCGCTCCAAGAACGGGATGTCCGCGATGTCGATCCAGTGGACGGCCCCCCCCCCACCGGTCCGCGATCGCCTGGATCCACTCGTCCTCGCGCCCCGGGTCGCCTTCGGGATAGCTGATCGAGACCGGCCGCACGGCCGCGTCCAGGCCGTCCCGGCGGATCACGTGGCACGCCGCGCCGAACACCGCGGTCGAATCCCACCCGCCGCTCATCCACACGGCGTTCACCGCGCCCGGCTGCAGCCGCTCCCGCACCGCCGTCGCCAGCAGCTCACGCAGGTGCACGGCCGCATCCTCGTGCGAGAGCCGGCTGGGCTCAGCGTTCACCGGCACCTCCCAGTACCGGACCGGGCCGTGGAGACGGCCGTCCGACCAGCTCATGCGGTGCGCGTTGGGGAGCACGCGCACCGCCGTGTAGCAGGTCTCCGGGCCCGCGGAGAAGTGCAGGCCGGCGATCGTCGCCCCGAGGATCGGCAGGTTCAGGTCGTCCGGGCAGCGCGGGTGCGCGACGACCCCGCCGATCGTGGACGCCACGACCAGCTCGCCGCCGAGCTCCGCGTAGTGGAGCGGACGTTTCCCGCCGAGATCCCGCGCGCACAGGACCCGCCGCCTCGCCCGGTCCCAGAGGATGAAGGCGAAGTCACCCTCGATGTGCGACACGCAGTCGTCGCCCCAGGCGCGATAAGCGGCGAGGATCAGGTGCGCCGGCGAGTCGCCGGCCGGGCTCACGCCACGCTCGCGCAACGCCCGCCGCAGGTCTTCGCGGTAATAGACGGACGCGTCCGCCGCGACCACCACAGCGCCGTCCTCGACGACCAGCACCGGGCCGCTGAACGTCGGGTCGAGCTCCCATTCGTGGCGCGCGACCGCGAGCACGGCATCGCCGCCCCGCCAGATCTGCAGACGATCCCCGCCCCGGGCCGACATGCGGCCCAGCATCGCGCGGATCTGCGCATCCGTCACAGACGGCGCGTCACCGAACACCCCGACAATTGCGCTCACAGCACGATACCCGAATTGCGCGGTCCCAACGCGCTACCACGAAGTGGAGTTGGCCGACGCTCGCGGCGACGGATCACATTCGATACCCCGGGCCGATGTGGCCGCGCGCGCCAGCGGCGGGTTTGCAAGGGGAGTGCCATTCGGGGTGGCCACTCATCTCGTAATATGACAACATGTTACGGTTTTTTGGCGCGACGTGTCGGCGGTTCGGCCTGTTGCAGGCGATCATCATCTTGGCGCCCAGAAAAGTCACCATTTTGTCGCAGTGAGATCGCCGCACGGCAAGCGGGTCCGTCCCATCAATAATGTGAGAGAGACCCGACGCGCCGCGCGTACGCGAGCGCGACCCGCAACGCGATCATCCCGACGGACAGCAAGCCGACCACGAAAAGGGCGAGGATCGCGAGGTCCGGCAGCACCGCCCGGAGCGGCTCACCTTCCAGCAGGGTCCGGCGCAGCGCCCGAAGGCCGTAGGTCAGGGGAATCATCCCGGAGACAGACTCGAGCCAGGACGGAATGACGTGCGTCGGGTAGTAGACGCCTCCGAGGAGCGCGGAGAGGGTCGTGACGGCCTGCGGCAGTGGCCCCGTCGTGCGGAAAGCGATGACCAGCGCCGCCGCCATCATCCCGAACGGAACGTAGGCGAGGACAATGAGCAGCACGATGAGGAGGGCGAGCCCGACCCGCGACCAGAGGATCGTCGCGCCCAAGAGCCATGCGCCGACGAGCATGGTGGCGGCGCGCAAACCCGCCCATAGCAGGCTGAAGCCGATCAGCCCGGCCAGGACCTCGGACAGGCGGGTTCGGGTGCCGAGCAGGGCCTCGAGCACGCCGGTATTGATGCCGGAGCCGATCTCGCCCGCGAGCGCGTTGACGCTCACGGGGAGGAGCAGGAACGTCATCGTGCCGACGGCGAGGAATGCGAAGTATTGATCGCCCTCCGCAGCGATCTTGTCGGCCATGATTGGCTGGAGCGCGTTGGCGACGAAGAACAGCGGCACGACGGTCGCGAGCAACGAGAGGGTGGAGAAGACCATGCGGACGCGATAGCTCCGTGCCGCGAGCCAGCGCGCGCGGATCAATGCGACGGCGCCTCGCATCAGTCCTCCGCCTTCAGGCGGACCATGCGCTCGAGCAGGTCCGCGAGGGTGACCGGTCTGTGCTCGACCCCGCAGACGGCGACTCCGTGCCGGACCAGATGGCCCACCATGTCGGCGACGCCGTCGGGGCCGCCGGGAATGGGAGCCTCGACGACGGCCCAACGGGCGGTGCCGCGACCGTCGTCGAGCGTCGCGCCAATGTGTCCGGCGCGGGCGAGTGCGCGGAGCGCGTCGTCGACGTGGTCGGCGCGGACCGTCAAGCGGTACATGTCGTCCCGGACCTCGCCCATCAGTTCGTCGAGCCGGCCGACGGCGAGCAACCGCCCGCGATCGAGGACCGCGACGCGCTCACAGAGCTCGAACGCCTCCTCCGCATTGTGGGTCGCCAGGAGGATCGTGCACTGCTGGCGGCCGACGATCTCGTCGCGGAGGAAACGGCGGAACTGGCGCGCGGCGACGGGGTCGAGGCTCCGGGTCGGCTCGTCGAGCAGGAGCACCTTCGGCCGCGCCAGCAGCGCTCGTGCGATGAGGAGCCGCTGCTTCATGCCGGAGGAGAAGGTGCCGACCAACTTGCTGCCGGTGTGCTGGAGCCCGACCGCCTCGAGCAGTTCCCCGACGCGCGTCGACACGTCCCGGCGAGGAACGCGGTAGAGGGCCGCGAAGAGCTCGAGGTTCTCGCGCGCCGTGAGTCGCCAATCGAGGCTGCGCTCGTCCGGCACCACGAGCGCGAGCGCGCTCCGCACGGCGTGCGGCTCGCGAAGGATGTCGTGGCCTGCGATGCGCGCCGTGCCGGCGTCGGGGAGCAGCAGTGTGCTCAGCATCCGGAATAGGGTGGTCTTGCCTGCGCCGTTCGCGCCGAGCAGGCCGAAGAACTCGTTGCGGCGGATGTCGAAGCTGACGCCGTCGACGGCGGTGATGCGCCGCGCCCGGCGCCAGGGAGCGCGCAGGATCTCACCCCAGGTGCGCCGCTCGGGAAACGCCTTGGTGAGCCCCTGGACGGAGACGATGGGCTCGCCGTCGGCCGGGCGGGCGGCGGACGCACTGGCGTGTTGCGACGATGCAGTGAGCGGCGCGGTGGTCATGGCGTCGTGCCGGCGAGAGACTGCGCGTGCCAGTCGCGGATGGTGGCGACGGCCTCCTCGAGCCGATCGAAGTCGCGCACGATTTCCAGCCGGTAGACGGGGACGCAGGCTGCGAGCGCCGTCGCGTGCCGGAACAGGTTCGGCGCCTCGGGGCCCGTGAGCAGCGGCGCCAGCTTGGCGTGGCCGAGGATCACCAGGGCCGCCTCCATGCCGGAGAGCCGCGTGCGGCGGACGGCTGCGCCGTCGGGTGCCTCCCGGACCGGGGCGAGCAGGTACAGCGCCGCGAGCGGGTGCGTGCAGTGAGAAACGCGCTCCTCGGGCAGGGCGCGGAACACGGTCTTCGGCCCCACGGCAGCGGGCGCCGCCTGGCCGATGCCGACGACCCTGGCCGAGTCGGCCCAGAGACGGGCGGCGTGGAGGCCGGGGCCTGCGAGCGGCGGCGAGCCGGCAAGGACCGGCATGGTGTCGTCGGTGAGGAGCTTCCCGCCGGACCTCACCAGCGCGAGCGCCAACGTTGACTTCCCGTGCCGCTTCGGCGCGACGAACCCGACGGCCTGCCCGTCCAGCACCACCGCGCTCCCATGGAGACAGACGGTGCCGGCGGCGTACAGCGCGGTGGCGAGCACGCGGCTGGTGATGTCGGCCCGCGCGTCGGCGGCCGAGACGTCCTCTGCATGGGTCCACGTGATGGTCCGGCCATCTGCGGCGATGTCGAAGCAGCCGGTATCGTCGAAGACCAGGCGGAACCCGTGGCTCGTGCGGTAAAGACGGGTCTCGACGCCCGCCGTCACCGTGTCGCTCCCGAGCGGGACGCATTCCGCCTCCGGCGGCTCGCCGACCCGCGAGCGGAGGACCCACGTCACGTCCTCCGCGGGATCCGCCGCCTCGAGCTCCGGGATCGCCAGATCGCTCTCGAGGACGCCGCCGAAGAGCCGATAGCGATGCCTGATGGAGGGCTCGTTCGTCATTCAGAACTCGACCAGCCGGAGATCCGGCAACCGGGTGAACGTCTGCACGTGCTGCCGCGAGTCGCCGATCACGACACCGTCCAGCTCGATCCACGCGTGCGCCTCGAACTCGCCGTTGCGCCTGCGCACGCCGACGTTGATCCTGCTCGCCGTGATCCCCCGCCGTCGCAGCATCCGCTGGATCGCCATCGATCGGACCAGGCATTGCGGCCGGAAGACACCGTACCTCGCTGCCCGTGTCACCGCCCAGGCGACCGCCTCCGCAATGCGTCGATCCTCACGGCTCGGTGCTCGTCGCTCGGGCTCGGGCTCTGCCCTCCCGAGGAGCTCACCGACGGGGCGCCGCCAGCGTTCGTACTGGCACGCGAGCAGCACCACCTGGGCCTCTGCGAGCAACCGCACCTCTCGCAGAGTGAGCCCGCGGAGTCGGCGGAGCCACACGGCCGCGGTCCGGGTCATGGGGTCACCGTTCGTCGGCCGGGATCACCAGGCCGTGACGCGCCAGGTCATCGAGGAGCTCGACCACGTCGCTCCGGAGTTGCTCGGCGGGCACATCCGGATAGCGCCGCCCGAGCTCCGCGCACACCTGGTCGAGGTCCTGGCACGTGGGGGGCAGGAGTTGCCACACCTCGACACCGACGGGGTTGAGACCGAAGTAGACTTCCTGTTCCATGTGCAGGAGGATCGCGCCCTCCGGCACGGGCTGGAACAGCACGGCAGGGTGAGGTTTCGGCAGCATTCGTTCAGAATCGAAACGACACTCTGGTTGAAAGCGGGTCCATGACGCCGGTGGCCGGACGGGCAAGTCAGGGGCCGATGGGGGCCATGGCGGCCAAATCGTGAATCCGTAATGACCTGGGAGACGTCCGGCGCCGACACGGGCGCCTCGAAGCTGTTGCGTTTGCGCAACCCTGTCAGGGAGGCGGCGCGGCGGCGGTGCGACACTGCCGGCCGGGAGGGCGGCGAGCAGGCCACGGCCTCGAGGCAGCGGAGCCCGCGCCTCCCTCGTCCACCGCGTCGACCGCGGGGGACGAGGGGAGGGGGCGGAGCGTCCGGTCAGGATCGGCGCAGGGAAGGGCCCGGGGGGCCACGGCCCCCCGGCGGGTTGGTGCTACGAGCGGTTTCCGGTGTTGGTGCACCCTACCCAATGGCCGCGGGCGGCGTCGACGCCGAAGATGCCGCCGTCGCAATCGGTGCTGAGACCGTATTGGGTCAGCTCGCGCACCGAGCCGAACCGCTCCAGTCTCGGTTTGACATACATTCGATCACTCCTCTCGGGAGACGGGTTGCGGGCGACTGGCCCGCGCAGCCTGTCGCACCCACGACAGGATAGCACAGATGGCACCGGTAGCGCCACCCTTCGATTCGAACGGCACCTCGCCCCTCCCGCGCGGGCGAGCCGCGCGTCGGCATCGCGAGCATGCCCCGGGAACGCCTCGACCGCCCCGTGTCGGGCGGCGGGGCGCTCCCCCGAACAGGACGAGCCGGACCACCGCCCCGGAAGACGGCCGGAAAGCGCTGTGCGGTTCCGCCTCCTCCGATCAACGGGGCGCCGTGCCCGGCGGACAGCGCCCCAGCTGCGCGGGTGTGGAAGTCGGCCGCTGCGTGTGCCCAACCGAAACCGCCGACGACGGCGCGCACCGGCGCTTTCCCGCACGGATCCGGTCTGAGGGTACCACCACAGCGGGCGCTGGCCGCCGCACCCGGCGGCGCAGGAGAGACGGCCACAGCGGCTGCCGCAGCCGTTCGCTGCGCGGGGGGCCCGCAAACACGATACCAAACAGGGGGATGCCGTCTATCTCGTGTGGCTACGAGAGTTTCGAGACGGCACGCCGTGCGGTGCGGCGCAGTCTTGTTGCAGGCGAGCATCAGACCTGGCGCCTGCATTGGTCACCGTTTTGTCCCACGGCGGCGGGCCACCGGCTCGTCGTACGATACGAGAAGGCGCCGACGAACCATGCATGGCGAAGCGTGACGCGGCCGCGCGCCGCGCGCCTGCTCACCCCTCCTGCTCCGCCACCGTCGCGATCTTCGGCTCGACGGCGACGTCAATGGCGATCCCCTGGCGTACGCTCTGGGTGACGGTGCAGAAGTCCTCGAAGAGGCCGATGCAGCGCGTGAGGCGCGCGGCGTCGGCCTCGTCCAGCTCCGGGGCGAGCCGGACCGCGATGCGGCTGACGCGGAGGCGGCCCGCGTCGTTGCGTTCGATGGTGCCGCTCACCTCGGTCTCCATGCCCGTCACGGGCACATGCGCCTTCTGGAGGCAGAAGAGCAGACTCGCGGCGAGGCAGCTCCCCACCGCGGCGCCGAGCAGCGCGGTCGGGTTCGGCCCCGCGCCCCCGCCCAGCGGCGGCGGCTCGTCGACGGTCAGTTCTCCGGTGGTCCCGGAATCGAAGCGGACCGCGAACTCGTAGCCGTCGCGCCGCGTCAGCGTGACTCTGAAGGTGTTGTCTTTCATTGCGCTCCCCTCGTCATCGAGGTCGTGATCCGGCCGGAGTCTCGGCCGCCGGCGTGCCACTCCCGACCGTGGCCCGTGGGCCATCGACCCCTCCGCCGGCCGCACGGAAACATGCGTCGTCCATGCGAGGCGGTCTATCGGGGAATGCCGGACGGCCCGTGGGGCGGAGTCGGCGGCGGGCCGCAGGGCCGGGCTTGCCCGCGGGCGGCCGCACAGCGGTGTGGATGCCCGGGCGGCCCGCCCCGCCTTTGCCGCCCGTGCGAGGTGGGGAGCGGGCGCATCCGCGCGGCGCAGCGGATGCTCGAGGGGCCCGCCGCGCCGGGACCTCGGGCGCCGCGCGGGGTACACGTGGATGCCCCCCCTGCGAAAGGAAGGCGCATGTCCGACTGGGTGAAGCTCCGGAACTACGCGAGCCGCGCGGAGGCGGACTTCCACGCCGGTCTGCTGCGGGGCGAGGGGATCCCCGTGTTGCTCCAGGGCCCGGACATCGGGATCTTCGGCGGCGGGTTCGGCGGCATGTCCGTCCAGGGCGTGACCCTCCTCGTGCCCGCGGCCGACCTCGACCACGCGCTCGAGGTGCTGGGGCTCGACGAGCCGGAGGACGAGCCGGCGTGAGCGGCACGGCGGCGATGCTCTGCGCTTGCCCCGGGGCGGCGACGGGTGGCGGCGCGCGCGGCGACGCCGGGTTGGCTGCGCACGTGAACGCCGCGCGAGGCGCTGCGGGCCCGGCGCCGATCGCGGCGAACGGCGGCAGGACCGCGGTGGAGCCCGCCTTGCCGCGGGCGGCGGTCGGGTGGAGCGGCGGCAAGGACTCGGCGCTGGCGCTGGATGCAGTGCTGCGCGAGGGGCGGCTCGCCGTGCACGCGCTGGTCACGACCGTGACGGACGCGTACGACCGCATCAGCATGCACGGCGTGCGGCGCGCGCTGCTGCGTGAGCAGTGCGCCGCGCTCGGGCTGCCGCTGGTCGAGGTCGAGATCCCGCCGGGCTGCACCAACGAGGTCTACGAGGCGCGGACGGCGGAGGCGTTCGAGGCGTTGAAGCGCCAGGGCGTCGAGCGTCTCGTGTTCGGCGACCTGTTCCTCGAGGACGTGCGTCAGTACCGCGAGAACCTCGCCGCCCGCCTCGATCTCGCGTGCGAGTTCCCGCTGTGGGGCCGTGACACGGCGGAGCTCGCTCGCGCGTTCATTGAGGCGGGGTTCCGCGCCATCGTCGTGTGCGTGGACCCCGGGCAGCTCGACCCGTCGTTCTGCGGCCGCGCGTACGATGCTTCGTTCCTCGCCGATCTCCCCGCCACGTGCGATCCGTGTGGCGAGCGCGGCGAGTTCCACACGTTCGTCTACGACGGCCCGATCTTCGGCCGGCCGGTGGCGGTAGAGAGGGGCCAGGTGGTGGAGCGGGAGGGGTTCTGGTTCGCGGATCTGCTGCCGGCGAACGGGTCGGCGGGCGCCACGGGCTGAGGCGACCGGCCTCTCACAGCGGCCCGTTCCCCGACACCCCGGCGCGCTGACCACCGGGATGTTCCGGGCGCACGGGGAGTGCAGCGAACCGGAGGCTCTGCCGTGCCCTGCCGTGAAGCGTGGTTCGCGCGCGGGGCGTGCAGCCCGGGCGCAGGCGGCGTCAGGCGCCCGCGACTCACGCGCCGCTCCTCACTCCGTGATCTCGCGGATCACGCGGCACGGGTTGCCCGCGGCGAACACCCCCTCCGGGATGTCCCGCGTCACGACGCTGCCCGCGCCGATCACCGAGCGCGACCCGATCCGCACGCCGGGGAGGATGATCGCGCCGCCGCCCACCCACACATCGTCGCCGATCTCCACCGGCTTCCCGTACTCGGCTCGCCTGCGGAGCTCCGCGTTGAACGGGTGCAAGGGCGTGTAGATCTGCACCGCGGGGCCGAAGAGCGTGAAGCTCCCGATGCGCACGGGGCAGACGTCCAGCACGACGCAGTTGAAGTTGAAGAACACCCGCTCGCCGAGCTCGATGTTCGTGCCGTAGTCGCAGTAGAACGGCGGCTCGACCCACGCCGACTCGCCGCCCTTGCCGAACAGCTCGCGCAGGATGCGGCGGCGCTCCTCCACGTCCCCTGCCCGTGTCGCGTTCAGCGCTCGGCAGAGGTCCCGCGCCCGCTCGCGGGCCGCGAGCAGCTCCGGGGCCAGCGGGTCGTAGAATTCCCCGGCGATCATCTTCTCCCGTTCGGTCTTCATTGACGCCTCCTCGGTTCGGCGCAGCGCTCCGGCGCGCGCACCGGGTGGCGCCCGATCCGGCGCGGCCCCGCCCACGCACGAAAGCGCCTGCGCCCGGACCCAGGGCCTCGGGCGCAGGCGCCCTCTCCCGCCGCGTCAACCCGCCGTGCGGCTGCGGCTCAGCCCGCGTTCACCCACGGGTCGTTCCGCATCCAGTCTGCGTCGAGCGGGGAGAAATGGAAGACCACGCCGCCGTTGGCGAGCAGGGGCAGCAGCCGCCGGGCGCGGTCCATCTCGAGGGCGGGGCAGCCCTCACTGCGGCCCGCGTCCCGCGCAGTCACGTAGGGCGCGCCGTGGGCGACGATGCGGCGGCGGCGCGCTGCGTTGTTGAAGCGGCCGGACTGGCCGTCGAGCCGCAGGCCGACGGAGGTGTACGCGCGGCCGCCGGCCCTGCCGTGGAAGGTGTACGTCTCCTGGGCGAGGTACAGCCCCAGGGAGGTGGCCTTGCTGCCGGGCCGGTTCGAGAACCGGGTCGGCACGCCGTTGCGGGTGCTGGACGAGCCGCTGCCGTGGGCGACGGTGAACGGGCCCTCCACGAGCTTCAGCCGGTCCATGTCGAAGACGTAGCCGCGCGGCGTCCGGTTGTCCAACCCGAAGTCCACGAAGAAGAGGTACGGCTTGCGGACACGGCCGGGGTTCGCCGCCCGGTAGTTGTAGTAGGCGCGGAACGCCATGCGGAGGGCTTCCGGATGGCTCATCCGGCGGACGTGGGGCGAGAGCGCGCGGAGCGCGGCCGCCACGCGGCGGTCGACGACGTCGAGCGCATCGTCCGCCTCGAGCGGCGCGGGCGTGGCCGCGGGCGGGACCACGACCTCCTCGGCTCGAGGGGGCTGTTCGGCCGCGGCGGCGCCCGGGCCGGGCACGGCGCTGGCGCTGGTCGGCGGTGCGGCCCCGAGGACCAGCACGGCGAACGCGAGCAGCAAGGGGGTCGGGATGCGCGGTGATGCTTGCGCGATCATTGGACCTCGCGATGCTGTGAGCGTCTTCGCTCGGACTCGATCTGTGGACCGGAATCGAGGCGGGCACGACGCTATGTCAACGGACTGCGCGGCCGCACCGTTGTCCGACTACACGCCCGGGGGGCTGAGGTTTCACGCGGCTCTGCGTTTTCGGGAGGCGGGGCCGACGGGCGGCGGTGGGCCCGGGCCGGGCTGACCCGACGCCGGCCCGCACGCCCCGGGCTGCCGGGCGCGCGGCCTAGCCCCGGGGCGGCACCGGCCCCCGCCGCCGGAACGGCTCCCTCACCCGCTCCGGCACCCGCTGCCACTGCTCGGGTGTGAGGATCTTCTGGACGGCCGCCAGCGCCTCGGTGACCTCCCGGCGGGCGGCCTCGATCTCCGGCTGGAGCTCGGCGAACGCGCGCATCTGCTCCTGGCCGCTCATGCCGTCCAGCCGCTTGCCCAGCGCCTCCCGGCGTTCGTTCAGCTTCTCCTGGAGCCGGGCCGAAACCTCCTCGACCGCCGCGACCTGCTCGGGGGACAGCCCGAGCGTGTCCTTCAGCTCGAGCAGCACGGGGATCGGGTTCGCGAGCATGCGGTCCAGCAGGCCGACGACGTTGAAGCTCCGGCCCGCGCCGCCCTCGCCGCGCCCACGCGGCCCGTCCGGCCCGCCGCCGAAGCCGCCCGGGCCCCCGAAACCGCGCATGCCGCCGAAGCCGCCCGGCCCTCCGCGCATCGGGCCGAACCCGCGGTCGTTCAGGGCCGGGATGCCGCCCACGGCGAGGCGGGCGGAAAGGGTGAGGGAGAAGGCGTTGCGGAAGGCGCCCGGGCCGCGCCGCACCTGGCCGAAGCCCTCGTTGACCTCGTAGACGAACGCGTTGGTCGCCGGGTCGAAGCCGCGCACTTCCAGCAGCGTCGCATCCGCCCGCCGACCCTCGCCCCAGCCCCGCATGCCGTTGCGCCCGTGGAGCAATTGGTCGAGCCCCGTCAGCACGTTCTGCGCGTCCACCGTGATCGTCAGCCGCCGGCCGATGGTGGGCAGGTTCGGCCGCAGCCCCAGACGCATGCTCAGCGACTGGGTCCAGCCGTCGCGGCAGCTGTTGCGGTCCGCGATCCTGCCGATCTGGGAGGTGAGGCACTCGCGGACGCGGTCCGGCACGTTCGCGAGCAGCCGCGCCATGCCGTTCGCGATCGCCGTGTCCGGCGCGTTGTTCGGATCGAAGATGAACGCGCGGTCGTTGTACGCGCCGTCGCCGTTGACATCGCCCCGGACCATCGGCGTGAACGGCGAGCCGGAAGAGAGGCCCACGACCGCCGCGAGCTCGATCTCGGGAGTGAACGGGTACGCCACGATGAGGTTCAGCGTGTGGCGACGGTCGTTGCTGCTCGTCGCCCACTCGGGGACGTTGGGGTTGCCGGCCGTCGGCGTGCCCGCGAACGAGCCGGAGCCCTGGTCCCGCGCGAAGCCGAGGGTGTAGTTGACACCAAGCCGGAGCTTCTCGCCCACCAGCCCGTTGACGCTCGCCGTGACCTGGTGCGCGACCGAGCGGCGATCGGACACCAGCTCGAGCACGTGCCCGAATTCCGGGAACCGGCGCGACGTCGCCATCCCGACCGCGCCCGTGCCCGGCACGATCGCCGCCGGGTCGCCGAAGAACGGGCGCCCCTCGTGCGCGAGGGTGACCGCCTTCGACTCATCCAGGTTGAGGTCGCGGTAGCCCCACAGCCCGCTCCCGCGCGCATACCGGTACCGGATGTCGCCGGTCAGCCCGAACGGCAGCGGCGCGCGGTAGCCGAGCTCGAAGCGAATCGACTTGGGCACCGACTGCGCCGGGTCGAGGAGCAACACGTTCGGCGCCCGCTGCGCCTGCCCGGGCGGCTCACCCGGGCCGCCGTCCGCGCACGTGTCCGGCACCGCGTCCGGGTCGGCGAGGTAGAGCTCCCAATCCGGCACGGGCACGGCCGACCCGATGCAGACGAGCCGCTGCTCGGCGTCCGGCAGACCCGTCTGGCGCGTGGCCGACGCGTACGTGCTCGTGGGCGCACGGCCCGCGAACACGCCGATCCCGCCGCTCAGCTCCTTCAGCGGCGAACCCGCCTCGCTCAGCCGGTAGCTGAACCCGATCCGCGGGCTCAGCGCGGAAGCGTGCGGCGCGATGTCCGTGCGCCGGCCGAACGCCTGCTCCACCGCCGGGTTGTACGCGGGCCGCTGGTCCAGCGACCAGCGGTCCCAGCGCAGGCCGAATGTGAGCTCGAGCGGCATGCTGACCCGCCACGTGTCGCCGATGTAGAGCCCCGCATTGAGCGTCCCCATCCGCGCCTCGCGGGCAGCGAGCGCCCGCTCGTACCGCTCCGGCCGGTTCGCCTCCAGGTCCGCCAGCGACGCGAACGTGAACACGCCCAGCAGGTCGGCCGTGGAGCGCTGCACATCGGTCGAGCGCTCCAGCGATCCGCCGAGCTTCAGCCGATGGATCTGGTAGCCGATGGGCAGGAGGAACGAGACGTCGTTGGCGATCTGGAAGTCGCGGCTGCGCGCCTCTGACGGCATGCTGCGGTTGCCGCCGAACACCAGGCTGCGCGTGCCGCGCGTGCCGTCCTCGAACTCCGAGGTGACGCGCACCCGCCCTTCCGGAACCTGGAGGTACGGCAGCGCCTCGGACCAGCGGTCGGCGAACGAGACGCGCAGAGTGTTCGTCCAGTTCGTGCCGAGCCGCGAGTTGATCGAGAGGGCGGCCATCCGCTGATTCCGCTCCGTGTCGCCGCCGTGCTGCGCCAGCTCGAGCACGCTGATGCGCGTGCTGTCGTCCGAGCTCACGTTCGCGTTCAGCCGCAGCGACACGGTGTGCGACTGGCTGCGTCGCTGCATCACGTTCCAGTCGAACCGCGCCTGGAGCCGCACGTCGTCACGCAACTGGTCGTAGGGGCCGGTCTGGCCCTCCACGGGCAAGCCCTGGCTGCTGAGGATCGAGAGAAAGCGCGCGATGGAATCCACGCTCACGCCCGATCGTTGCACCGCCAGCGGGTCGTCCGCCGCCAATGCGAACCGGTGGTTCACGTTGCGCGTGAGTTGGAACGAGACGTTGTAGAACAGCCGGTTGCGCACGATCGGCCCGCCCCACGAGCCACCCAGGGAGTGGCGCGTGAACGCGTTGACCGTGGGTGCGCTGTTGAACTGCAACGCGTCGTCGGCGAGGCGGTAGGAGAACAAGCCGGCCGGACGGTTGGCGCCCCGCGCCGTCGTCATCGAGACCAGGCCGCCGGCGAAGCCGCCGCGGGACACGTCGAACGTGCTGGTCGTGACCTGCGTCAGCCGAACGCCCTCCTCCGGCACGCCCATCTCGCCGCCCCGCAGCACCGTGCCGTCCAGGGTGATCTGGTTCAGCAGGTCGCTCATCCCCGCGACGGAAAAGCCCATGCGCCCCGACAGCGAATCCAGCTCCGTGGCAATGACGCCTTCCGCGAGCAGCGCGATCGTGTTCGGATCGAGGTCGGGCAGCGGCAGCCGGTTGAGCAGCTCCTGCGGCAGGACCGTGGACTCCTCACCCGCGCGCCCCGCGGTCGGCGGCGGCAGCGGCGCGCGTACCGTCAGCCCCTCGAGCTGGATCGCCTCCGGCTGCATGGTCACGTTGGTGATCAGCAGCTCCTGCTGGCCCTCCCGGACCACCGTGCGCACCACGTCGGCCATCCCGATGAACGTGATGCGCAGCACGTACCGGCCGCCGCCGTCCGGGAAGAGGATGAGGTAGCGGCCATCGGCGTTCGTGATCGTGGACCGGCTGATCTCCGTCTCGACCGAGATCGCCTCGACCCGCGCGCCGGCGATCGGGTTGCCCGCGGCGTCCACGACGCGCCCGGTCAGCACATCCGCTTCCTGCGCGGCGGCGCGGCCCGCGGACAGCAGGAGCACGACTGCGACGAACAGCAGACGACACGGCATAGCGGTCCTATCCTTCCTGATGGAGCTCCGCACCCCCACACCGGCGACGGCGGCTGCGGGCGCGCTCGACCCGTCTTCTCTATTGACGCCTGGCGGCGGAAGTTCGTTGACCGACCCTTGTCGCTCTCGCCGGGGCGGCGGGGATCCCAGCGGCACAGGGCGCGTCTCCGGCGCCACGCACCCTCTGCCCATGCGGCGGTGTACAGGAACCGGCGCATCATTGAGACCCCTGAACCCCATGTCGGCCCTGATGCGACGTCGCTCCGCCGCCTCCACGCTTCTCGTCTGCGCCCTTGCCTTCGCCGGGTGCGGCGTGCCGCCACGGCCAGGCCAGCCGCGCGTCGGCGGCGCGGGATGCGACCTCGTCCCCGGCATGGATCCGGCCGGCGGCACGGCCACGGCCGGCGACGCACAGCCCGTCGTCGTCGGGATGCCGGAGGCGGTGAGGCCGGCGAACGCGCCGGTGCCGCGCAACGCGGCGGAGCGGCTGGTCTTCGCCCAGCTCTACGAGGCGCTGGTCCGCGTGGGCTGCGACGGCCGCATCGAGCCCGGCCTCGCGGCGCAGTGGCGGGCGGAAGACGGCGGCCGGTCCTGGGTCTTCACCCTGCGCGCCGACGCCCGCGACTGGACCGGCGCGCCCGTGACCGCCCGCGATGTGGCGGAGAGCTGGCTCGCATCGCCCGTCGCGCCGGCGCAGGGCTCACGCGCGGCGGAGGCGCCGCGCCTCAGCGCCGTCACCGTCCTGGACGGCCGGACCGTGCGGGCGCAGGTGACCGTTCCGGTCCCGCTCCACTGGTTCGCGCGGCCGGAGCTGGCCGTGCGGACGGCGGCCGAGGTCGGCGGCTGGCCGACGGGCACGGGCCCGCTCCGCCCGGAGACCCGCTTCCCCGGCAGGGGCGTCCTGGACCGCGTCGTGCTCCGCTCCGCCGGCACAGGCGCCGTGGAGTTCAGGGCGCTTCCTCCCGACCCGCGCAACGCCGTGGATGGGGGTGTCGACCTGCTCATCACGCGCGACCCCGCGGTCGTGGACTACGCCGCCGCATCCGGCGCGTTCGAGGCCGTGCCGCTCCCGTGGGACCGGGCCTACGTGCTCGTGTCGCCGGGCACGGCGGCGGGCGAGCCCCGGGTCGTGCTCCCGCCGGACAGCGCGCTCCGCGCACTGGCGCGGGACGCGGTGCGGGCGGAGGCGCGACCGGCGCGGGAGCTGTTCGCCGGCGCGGAGGCGTGCGGCGAGGCGAGGGTGGGGCCGGGAGCCACGGCCGGTGCAGGCGCGCGGCGGCAGCCGGAGCGGGTGGTCCTGCTCTACCCGCCGGGCGATGCGGTGGCCCAGGGGCTCGCGGAGCGGCTGGTGGCGCTGGCGCCGGAGGCGGGGCGGGCGGCGGCGTGGCTGGCGGATGCGGCGCCGCAACTGGCCGCGGCGGGCGCCCGGGCCCGGGCCGGGACGGCCGCGCGGGACGACGACTTCGCAGCCATGCTGCGCCGCGGGGCCGGCCCGGCCGTGGTGCCCGTGGAGCGGGCGGCGGGGATGGACGCGTGTGGAGCGCTGGACGCGCTGCGGGGCGCGGTGCCGTGGTTGACCAACGCCCAGGCGCACGGAGCGCCGACCGGGGAAACGATCGGCGGGCAGGAGGGCGCACCTGCGCCCGGCGCTGACGGCCCCCGCGTCGTCCCGCTGGTCGAGACCCGGCCCGTGCTGCTCGTGCGGCGCGGGGTCGCTGGCGTCGCCGTGGACGGCCAGGGCACGCTGCTGCTGGGCCGGCTGCACCGAACGCGCGGAGGTGCGCCGTGACGTTCCGCTCGAAGCTCCTCGTGGCGTGCGTGCCGCTCGCCCTGGCGCCGCTGGCGTTCTTCGGCCTCCGGGTACGCGACGAGGTGGTGGGGCGGCTCGAGGCGCAGTACCGCGAACGGGTGGCGGCGCTCGCCGACGTGGTCCAGGCCGACGTTGCCCGCGAGGCCGCGGCGGTAGGGGCGAGGCTAGACCGGGTGGCGGAGGCGATCAAGGCGGACAACCGCCTGCGGCGCGCGCTCCTGGACGGCGCGCACACGGACCGGACGTACGTGCTGGACTACGCGGGCCACGCCATGGGGCTCGTCGGGCTCGACGTGCTGCGGATCCAGGACGCCGAGGGACGCGTGCTCAGCTCGGGCCATTTCCGCAACGAGTACGACGTGGTGGACGCCGCGCTGCCGGCGGCGGTCGCGCGCGCGGGCGACTCTGGGGCGCTCGCGGCGGTCCGTACGCCCGGCGGCGAGGTGCTCGCGCTTGCACGCGTCCGTGAGCTGCGGCTCGGTCCGCGCGTGTTCACGCTGCTCGGCGGAACGGCGGTGGACACGGCGTTCCTGGACCGGCTCGCCCGCGGAACCGGCCTCGGCGTGCGGCTCGAAGCGCCGGCGCCGCACAGCGTCGCGGAGCAAACGCCGTCCGCCGCGCCCGCCGGTAGCGCGTACGCGCGCGCGGTGACACTCCGCTTCGCAGGCGCGGGGCCCGACACCGTCGCGCGCTTCGTGGTGCACGCGTCGCTCGAGCCACTGGCGGCGCTGCGGGCGCAGATGGACCGCTGGTTGCTCGTCGCCGCCGCAGCGGCCGCTGCGCTCGCGCTGGCGCTCGCGTCCGTCATCGCGGCGCGGCTCAGCCGACCGCTGGCCGAGCTGGCGCGGCACGCCGCACGCGTGGACCTGGACGACCCGGACGCATCCTTCGCGACGCGCCGCCGCGACGAGATCGGCGCCCTCGCCCGCGTGCTCGACGCGATGATGCAGCGGCTGCGGGCGAGCGCGGCGCGGCTGCGCGAGGCGGAGCGGCGTGCGACGGTCGGCGAGATCGCGCGGCAGGTCAACCACGACGTCCGCAACGGCCTCATCCCCATCCGCAACGTCGTGGCCCACCTCGCCGAGCTCGCGCGCGAGCGGCCGGACGAGCTGCCGCGCGTCTTCCTCGAACGGCAGCGCACGCTGGACGCGGGCATCGAATACCTGCACTCGCTCGCCGCGAATTACGCGCGTCTCTCCCCCGAGCCGGTGCGCAAGCCGTGCGACGTGAACGCCGTTGCGCGCGCGGTCGCCAGCGACGCTGCGGCGCGGGCCATGGGAGCGAGCGGTGCGCGGGCCGTCGTCGCCACGGACCTCGCGCCCTCGGTCCCGCCCGTGCTCGGCGACCCCGTCGCGCTCCGGCGCATCCTCGAGAACCTGGTCGTGAACGCGCTCGAGAGTCTGGACGACGACGGCGGCCGCGTGCTCGTCGCGACGCGCGTCGAGCGAGGCGAGGACGGCCCGCGCGTGGTGATCGAGGTCGCGGACACCGGCCGCGGCATGGACGAGGCGCAACGGGCGCGCATCTTCGAGGACTTCTACACCACGAAGCCGGGCGGCACGGGCCTAGGCCTCTCCATCGTCCGCCGGCTGGTCAGCGACCTGGGCGGCCGCATCGAGGTGGAGAGCGCGGTGGGGCAGGGGACGCGCTTCAGGATCGAGCTGCCGGGGGGCGTGAGCGCGGGCAGAGAATGAGCGCAGCGCTCGGTCGCCTCACCTCAACCGGACCACGGTCACCCGCCCCCGCACCTCCACGTCCGCATCACGGAAGCTTCCCGAGAACCCGGATGCACGCAGGCTGGTGCGCGCGCCGTCGCGCTGCACATCCGGCCGATCGGCGATCCCCGCGACGGTCACGCGCCCGACGCCGTTGAAGAGCGGGTGTGCGCCGGCGGCCTCGGTCAGAGCCTCGACGTCCGCACCCGCTTCAGCGATCAAGCTCAGCTCCGCCGCCTCGTTGCCGAGGCGCAGGAACCGCGTGTGCAGCAGGCCGCCTCCCACGTGCTCGACGTTGAGGGGGGCGAAGCCCTGCGGCCAGAGCCGCCGGCCGCTCGCCGCCTCGATGACGATGCGCCAGCCCTCGCGCGCGTCGAACGCCCGCCGGCGCTCCGCGCGCCGCGCGACCACCGCGGCCGCGTCGTCCTTCGCGGCGCGTTCCAACACCGCCGCCTCGTCGGCTCCGAAGCCGCAGCGCCCGGCGTCGCTCGTGCGTCCGTCGAGAGCGGCCTCGAGCAGCGCGTCGAGATGTTGCGCGTCGTCTTCCTCGAGCGCTGCATGCCAGCCCGGGCGGAACCGGTCGAGCAGGAACGCGAGCGCCGGGCCGATGGCGTAGCTGCGGTTACGCGCGGCAGCGGGCGGAAATTCCGTCTCGGGAATATCGACCGTCGTGCGACCCGCGGCGCGGCGCTGGACGTACGTGGCGAGCCCCTCGTTCAGCTCGGTGAGCCGCTCGTAGGCAGAGAACGCGGAGTCCATCGCGGCGAAGCGCTCGCGGCGGGCTTCCAGTGCCACCCGCGCCCAGCACGCCGCGTCGGCTTCATCCGCCGCCGCGAGCGCGCGACGCAGAGCGGCGGACTCGCGCCGCCGCAGCCCGAGCAGCCCGGCATCGGTCACCGGGTAGAGCAGCAGGTCGGCCTCGTTGCCCACCCAGCCCGGGCGCCTCGCACGCTGGAAGACGTGGAACGCCTCGTGGAGCGCCACAGCGGCCAGCTCCCGCACGCCGGACGGCCCGCCGGGGCCGCCGTCCGCGAGCAGCGCGGCCGTCGTCACGCCGCCGATCTCGATGCTGGTGTCGGCCACCATGGCTGGATGACGGCCCTCGAACGCCAGGACGTGCGGCGCCGCCCCCGCGACCGGAGTGAACCCCTCCGGCGGCGATGGGTGGCGGAACAGGTACGTGCGACCCTCGGCGAAGATGGCGAGTGGGATGGAAAGCGGAACCCGTCGCGCTTCGGTGCTCAGGCGCCGCCGTCCAGCGCGGGAAGGGGTCCAGTTCCGTTACAGCGCACGGGCCTGTGCCGCAGGACCAGCCTTCCTCGAGCCGTCGTGAGGCCGGTGTGCGCGCGGTAATGCATTGAGATGCAACGGCTTGGATGGTATTGATCGGTCTGCGCCCGGCACCCTTGCCCGTTCCCTGCGGCCAGCCCCAGTGTGGCATCGCCTCTCCCCAGGACCGCGCAGGAGGGTCTCGACATGGATGCGTACCGTCGGCGTCGGGCGGCCGCGTGGGTCGTGCTGTCGTTGTTCGCGGCCGCGGCGTGCTCGGACTCGACCGGGGTGGAGGACCGCATCGAGGGCAACCTGCGGCTCTCGGTCCGTGTTCCCGCGCCGGGCGAGTCGGGAGCGGCGTTCTCCGTCGTGCCCGTCACGGATGATGCGGGCCGGACGCTGGACATCCAGCAGGTGCAGCTCGTGTTCGAGGAGATCGAGCTGGAGGCCGTGCGCGGGAAGGGCAGGAGTGGTGGGAACGGTGAACACGGTGGCGCGTCCGCCCTCGTGTGGTGCTGGAGCGATGACGACGACGATTGCTCCCGTCACCGGGAGAGGCAGCGCGGCCGTAAGGGTCGGGTGTTCGAGGCGGGGCCGGTCCTCGTGGACCTGCCGCTGGATGGCGGCTCGATCCGTTTGCTGGAGGGCGAGGCGCCGGCGGGGAGCTACCGGAAGCTGGGGCTGGAGATCGACCGGCCCAACGACCGCACGCCCGCGCATCGGGCGTTCCGGGAGGAGCACCCGGATTGGCCGCGCAACGCGAGCATCCGTGTGCGCGGCACGTATGACCCGGGCACGGGCCCGCAGGCGTTCGACGTCTTCCTGAACATCGAGCTGGACCTCGAGCTGGAGTTCGACGAGCCGCTCGTGATCGAGGAAGACGAGAACGGCGTCACCGGGCCGGTGGAGGTGACGCTCTCCGTTGACGTGAACCGGTGGTTCGTGGGGCGCGACGGGCTCTTCTTCGACCCGCGCGCGCTGTCCGCAGACCCGGCGCTCCGTGAGCGGGTGGCGCGCAACATAGGCCTCTCGTTCAAGGCGTATTGGGACCGGGATCGCGGCCGGCCCTGGCCGAAGCGCCGGCGTTGAGCCGTGTTCCGGGGCGCCGTGCGGGAATCGTCGCACGGCGCCCCCGGGCCCATCGACGCTCGCGTGACCGCGCGGCTTGACGCCAGCGGCGGCGCCCGCTATGTAGGGCCGGGGTCCAGAGCTCGAACGAGCGCGCCGCGTGGCGTGGTTCCGGCCCATGACCTCGGGGGCCGGGGCACGGCTCGGCCCGACCGACGGGCTGCCGCGCGTTCGTCCCCGTGCCGCGCAGCCGGCGCCGCGGCTGGGGAGGGGAGATCGGGCGCGCGTCTTGCCGACCGGATTCCGGGGCCGTGGCCTTCCCGACGCCACGCCGGCACGCGAAACGTACGGGGCGAGTGACTTGGAGCTTCCGGGATCCTTCCGCCGCTTCTTTCGGCTGCTTCTTCCCACGCTCGTGCTCCTGGTCGCCATGTCCATCGCGTCCGAGGTGCGGCGACAACAGCCGCCGGCTCTCAGCGTGCAACTGCGCAACGACCTGATCCGGGCACGCGCGCTCGCCGACTCCTGTACGGCGGCCCTCGCCGAGGCCGAGGCGAGTTTCCGCGCATACAACGCCCACGTGGACTCGTTGCACGATGCCGTTCGCGGCTACGAATCACTCCACCCTGCCGGTGTCCCCGCGGACAGTTACTCGAGCTACCTGGCCGCGTTCGACAGCTACAACGTGGCCGCCGCGGGCTGGCAGGCGCGTGCCGACTCGCTCCGGGCGAGCTGGGCCGCGTGCAAGGAGGTGATCGAGCGGCACAACGCGCTGGCGGATTCGGCGCGGCGGATGATGGAGCAATAGCAGGGACACGAGCGCACGCACGAGGCGTGCGCGGGGCTCGCCCCTCACCCCGATCGGAACCCGGAACGGCCGCCGAGCGTACCGCCCAGGCGGGGGGAGGCGGCATGCTCCGTGCGTGCCGCGCTCCCGATTCCGCAGACCAGGGTGGGGCGCATGGCACGGTACGCGAGCATCGTCGACGCGATCGGCAACACACCGGTGGTCCGGATCAATCGGCTCGCTCCGCCGGGGATCGAGCTGTACGTCAAGGTCGAGGCGTTCAACCCGGGCGGCTCGGTGAAGGACCGTCTGGCGCTCGGCGTGATCGAGGACGCTGAACGGTCGGGCCGGTTGAAGCCGGGACAGACCGTCGTCGAAGCGACGAGCGGCAACACCGGCATCGGCCTGGCCGTGGTGTGCGCGGCGAAGGGCTACCCGCTCGTCGTCACCATGACGGAGACGTTCAGCGTGGAGCGGCGCCGGCTGATGCGGTTCCTGGGCGCCAAGGTCGTGCTCACCCCGGCGGCGGCGGGCGGGACGGGAATGGTGAAGAAGGCGGTCGAGCTCGCGGAGGTGCACGGCTGGTTCCTGCCGCGGCAGTTCGAGAACGAAGCGAACGCGGACATCCACTCACGCACCACCGCTCGAGAGATCCTGGCGGATTTCGCGGGGCAGCGGCTCGACTACTTCGTCACCGGCTTCGGCACGGGCGGAACGCTGAAAGGCGTGGCGCGGGTGCTCGCCGCCGAGCGGCCGGAGACGAAGGTCGTGCTCGCCGAGCCCGCGGATGCCCCGCTGGTCTCGAGCGGCGTGCCGCAGGAGCGGAACCCGGATGGCTCGCCGGCCGCGCGCCATCCGGCGTGGAAGCCGCACCCGATCCAGGGATGGAGCCCGGACTTCATCCCGAAGCTCGCGGGCGATGCGGTGGAGGCCGGCCTGGTGGACCGTGTGGTCACGGTCCCGTCTGTGGCTGCGATGGAGTGGAGCCGGCGCCTGGCCCGCGAGGAAGGGATCCTCGTCGGCATCTCGGCCGGCGCGACCTTCGCTGCGGCCATGCAGGTCGCCGAGGAGGCGCCGGCGGGATCCACCATCCTCTGCATGCTGCCCGACACGGGCGAGCGCTACCTCTCGACGCCGCTCTTCGAGAACACGCAGGTGGACATGACGGAGGAGGAGCTGGCGATCCTGCGGTCCACGCCGACGTTCGCGGACGCGTTCGGCCCGGCGGCCAGCCTGCCGTGAGGCGCCCCCGGCGCTTGCGTGGCGCGGTGCGGCGCGCCGGGATTGGGTCAACGTCCCCGTCCACAATGGAGTCGAAGCCAATGTTGGGTCGCCGAGTGCGTACCGCGCTCCTGCTGCTGAGCATCGCGGCGCCGTGCGCCGCGCAGATCCCCGCGTCCGAGTACGCCGCGCGCCGTGCAGCGCTGGCGGAGCGGATCGGCACCGGCGTGGTCCTCGCGTTCGGCGCGACGCAGCCGATGAACGACGCGGCCAGCTACCGTCAGCTCCCGGCGTTCAACTACCTGACCGGCTTCCAGGAGCCCGACGCCGCGTTCCTCATGGTCGCCCGTGACGGGCGGCCGTCGTACGCAATGCTGTACGTGCCGGCGCGGGACCCGCGCATGCAGCTCTACGACGGCTTCCCGCCGGACTCGGCCGAGACGCTCGCGCGGCTGGGGCTGGGCGTCCGCACGCTGGACGCACTGCGCCCGACGCTGGATACCCTCGTCGCCGCCGGGCTGCCGGTCTACTCGGTATGGGACTTCGCTTCGCGGGACTACGCGCGCACCGACTCGCTGACGCGCGGACGCAGGTTCATCGAGCTCCTGCGCGAGGCGCACCCCAACGTGGAGGTCCGGGACGCCCACCCACACATCGACGCGTTGCGCGTGGTGAAGAGCCCGGCGGAGATCGCGTTGCTCCGCAAGGCGGTGGACATCACGGTGGCCGCGCTGGAGGAGGCAATGCGATCGGTGCGGCCGGGAATGAACGAGGCGGAGCTGCAGACGATCATCGAGTTCACCTTCCGGCGCGGCGGCGCGGAAGGTCCCTCGTTCCACTCGATCATCGGCTCCGGCCCCAACTCGACGAGCTACCACTACCGCGCGAACAACCGCGAGATGCAGGCGGGCGACGTCGTCGTCATGGATGTCGGCGCGCTGTACCAGGGATACGCGGCGGACGTCACGCGCACGATCCCGGTGAGCGGCACGTTCACGGCGGAGCAGCGCACGATCTACCAGATCGTGCGGGAGGCGCAGGCGGCCGCGGAGCGCGAGGTCCGGGCCGGGGCACCGGTCGCCAACAGCAACAGGGTGGTCCGCGAGATCCTCGCCAGGCGGCTCGCGGAGCTCGGCCTGATCGAGTCGCCGGACGCCACGTTCGATCCCCCGTGGGGCGGCGACTGCTCGCGTCCGAATCTCCGCTGCACGCAGGCGTTCCTCTACATGGCGCACGGCCTGGGTCACGGCATCGGGCTCGAGGTGCACGACGTGGGCGGCCATTCGTACTCCCCGACGGGGGTGTTCCAGGAAGGCGAGGTCATCACGATCGAGCCGGGCCTGTACATCGGCACCCACCTGCTCGACATGCTGCCGGACACGCCGAAGAACCGCGCGTTCATCGCCGCCGTGCGCCCCGCGGTCGAGCGTTACGCGAACATCGGCGTCCGCATCGAGGACGACTACATCGTCACCGCGACGGGCGTTGAGTGGATCTCGCGGGCGCCGCGGGAGATCGAGGAGATCGAGGCGGTGATGCGCCAGCGGCCGGGGACCTGACGGGGCCCGAGGCGAGCCGGAATCCGCCCCGAACCTCCCGGGCCGACCGGCGCCTGGCACACGCGGGGCACCGGCGTTTGGGCTGGGGGACCACGGGGCGGGGGAGAATCCCCCGCCACGAGCGAGCCCGCGGTTGACAGGGCCGTCCCGCGGGCTTTAGCATGCGGTACCGCGGTGGAAGAGAGTTCGGAAGGCCCAGGCAGCATGCAGGGATCCTCCCCGGATCTCCCCGGAAGGACGCATCCACGCCGGCAGTGCCGCCCCAGCACAAGCCACGTCACGTCACGCGCCACAGGTGTCCCCGGCGCATGGCTGTCTTGCGGGCGTTGCGCGCGGGATCCCCGGAGCCGTTGAGGCGACCGTTGGCGCCGGAATGATGGCCGCCGTCCGCCGCCACCGGGTGCTCCAGACTCGTTTCGCTGGGACAATACGTTCCGGCCGAGGCGCTGATGCCATGGAGAGCAGGATCGGGCATCGTCGTGCCTGCATTCGCGCGGCTGCCCTGATCGCGTGGTCGCTCGCGCGTGCCGCGGCGCCTGGCGACGCCGCCGCGCAGGAACGGCCGAACGTCTACGGAACCGTGCGCACCGCCGAGGGCAGGCCGGTGGCCGCCGCGTTCGTGGTGTTGAGAGCGCCGGCCGGGAAGCACGTGGGAACGGAGTTCACGGATGAGGGCGGGCGGTTCAGCCTCGGCCCGGTGCCGCCCGGGCAGTACGTCCTCACCGTCTCGAGCATCGGCTACTCCACGGCCGTGGAGAGCGTGGAGGTTCTGGCGGGGGAGCTCGCGAGGGTCGACGTCGTCCTCGTCCCGGAAGCGGTTCAGGTCCAGCCGTTGCGCGCTGGATCTCGCGGCGGCCCGTCGCGCGGCGCTTCGTGAAGAGGCCGGCATCACGGCCCACCAGCTCACGCAGCCCGAACTGAAGCTCATCCCCGGCCTGGCCGAGCCGGATCCCATGCGCGCCGTCGCGACGCTCCCCGGCGTGGTATCGAGCTCCGACGTCACCTCCTCGTTCAACGTCCGCGGCGCATCGGCAGACCAGAACCTCATCCTGCTGGACGGCATCCCTGTCTTCAGCCCCCAGCACCTGGGAGGCGTCTTCTCGATCTTCAACACGGACATCATTGATCGCGCCGAGCTGTATTCGGGCGGATTCCCTCCGGAGTTCGGCGGTCGCGTCTCATCGGTGTTGAGCATCGAGAGCGACGTCGGCGACGGCGACTTCGGCGTGAGCGGCGGCCTCTCGCTCCTCGCCGGCCGCGTGGCGGTGGGGGGCGGCCTCGAGTCCGGGCTCGGCTTCCGCGACCTGCGCTGGCGGTTCTCCGTCCGCCGTTCCCACCTGGACCGGCTGCTGCGCCCGGCCATGGAGTTCCCGTACCACCTGACGGATGCGCAGGGCGTCGTGGAGGCGTGGGCGCCCGGCGGGGACAGGGTCCTGCTCACCGGGTACTGGGGGAGGGATGTGCTGGATTTCCGCGACTCGGGGCCGTCGGAGTTCCCGCTCCGGTTCTACTGGGACTGGGGCAACGCCCTCGGCGGACTGCGGTGGACCCGGCCCCGCAGCGGCGGCGGCACGCTCGACGCTCGCGCCGGCATCTCGACCTTCGACACGCGACTCCGCTTCATCGACTACGACGACACGGACCTCCGCAGCGAGATCCGCCAGGCGTTGCTCACGCTGGATCTCGAGCAGCCGCTCTCGTCCACGTGGACGCTGAAGTCGGGGATCGAGGCCAACGCGCTGGAGCACCACAACCGGATCCTGGTGGGCGGTACGGAGTTCAGCGCCTCCGCCGGGCGGGCGTGGCTCGCCTCGGGCTACGCCCAGCTCTCCTGGCGTGCGTGGGACCGCTGGTCCGTGGAAGGCGGGATCCGCGTGGACGCGTTCCGCCCGGACGACGGCGCGGAAAGCATCGAGGTGGCACCCCGCCTCTCGGTGAAGCGCTTCATCGCGGGTGAGGTGGCTGCGGTGAAGCTCTCCGTGGGCCGTTACACCCAGTACCTCCACTCCGTGCGGGACGAGGAGCTGCCGCTGGGACTGGACACGTGGGTCGTCGCGGGCGCGCACGTGCCGTACGTCGTCTCGGACCAGGCCCAGCTCGGTTTCGAGCTGCGCCCGGCGTCCGGCTGGTTCGTCTCGACAGAGGTCTACGAGCGCCGGTTCGAAGGCGTCGTGACCACCAATCCGGGCGAGGATCCGAACGACCCGGGGGACGACCTGCTCCCGGGCAACGGCCTCTCGCGCGGCGCGGACCTGATGATCCGGCGCGCGCACGGAAGGACCCGCGGCTGGCTCAGCGTTTCCTGGCTCAAGGCGACGCGCACGTTCCCCGATTTCACATCGAGCCGTCAGCCACTGCCGGAGATCACGTACCCGCCGTCGTTCGACCGGCGGCTGGACGTCAACGTCGTCGTGCAACGGGATCTGCCGGGCGGCATCGAGGGCGGGCTGCGGTGGCACTTCGGCACGGGCACCCCCTACACGCGGCCGGTGGCGGGACACGCGCTGTACGCAACACGGTTCTCCCTCGGCGCGCGCCGCCGCTGGCAGGGGCCCAGCAGTCCGGAGGATTCCGGCGGCTTCGGCGTCGTCATGGGTAGGCGCAACGCGGAGCGCTATCCCGACTACCACCGCCTGGACCTGAGCTTCCGCCGCCCAATGGATCTCTCGTGGGGGCGCGTCGTCCCGTATCTGGACATCCTCAACGTCTACAACCGGAAGAACGTTCTCATCTACTTCTATTCTACGAGTTCGACCGCGATGTGCCCATCCGGAGCGGACTCTCGATGTTCCCTCTCCTGCCCGCTCTCGGCGTAGAGGTCCGCTTCTGATGATGGACGGCCCCGGGATGCAGTTCCTTGGATTCCCCCGTCGCCGCGTGTCGGGCGTCACACGGTCCGCGCTCGCGTGGGCGCTCGCGCTCGCCGTGGCCGGCTGCGAGCTGACCGAGGTCACCCTCGCCGAACCCAGCGACCTGGTCGTGGCCGAGGTGTTGATCCAGCACTCCGACACCGGTGTCCACGCGTCTGCCCTGCTGTACACGACCCAGGGCAGCAAGGACCCGGACCGGGTACGGAGCGCGCGGGTCGTGCTGACGCCCGAGGGCGGGAAGCCCGTACACCTCCCGCGCGTGAGGCACACGGTGTGTCTGGAGTCGATGCCGCGCGAGCCCGTCACCGAACCGGCGTGCTACGCGAGCAACACTGCGCTCGCCCACGTGCGGCCGGGCCAGTACGTGGACCTCACGATCACCCTTCCCGACGGCGCGGAGATCCGCGGTTCCACACGGACGATCGGCGACTTCGAGGTGGCGGCCAAGGAGCGGATGGCCAAGGGACCACGTGGGCTGCCGATCTGCTACCTCCCTCCGCAGACGACGCTCGCGCTCGCCTGGACGCGAGCCGCGGGGGCCTGGGGCTACGTCATCGAGAGCTGGATCTACGGGCTGCCGGACGCCCTGGCCCCGGAAGGGATCGCGATAGACCAGGATCCCCTGTTCCTGACCGGGGTCTCGCTCTCCGCCGCGGACACCACGATCGTCTTCCCGTCCCAGGTCGGGCTGGCGGAACGGCTCGACGAGGACGCCGAGGTCCTGCTGGCGCTCGAGGATGGACTGCCGGAAGGGTCCAGCGCGATCATCTACGTCGTGGCCGCGGATCGAAACTTCGTTCGATGGTTCCGCGGCGCGTCCTTCAACCCGGCGGGCACCGAGCGGATCTCCAGTCTCACGGGCGACGGGTTCGGGTACTTCGGAGCAACGGCCATCCGGGGCCTTTCGGTGACGACGGTTGCGTCCCCCGGCGTCCCGTCGTGCATCGAGTGAGCGGCGCGCGCCACGGCCGCGAGTGAACGGCGTGCACAAGACCGCGGCCGGCCACGCGGGGATATCCGTTGGCCCGCGCGCCGGCCGCCGCTGCTCCCGACAGACCGCGTCCCTGGCCTCGCTCGGCCCACGACCGGATGCGCCCGCCTACTGCGTGAACGGCTCCCGCGGGATGGAGGGCAGGAGCTCCAGCGCGTTGCCGTGATACAGCTTGCGCAGTACCTCGTCCGGCAGGCCCATGCCGTACAGCTTCCAGAACGCGTGGTAGTCGCGGTAGTAATCGAAGTACTCGTCCTCCGTCTCGAGCACGCGCCAGTAGTACGGGTACTCGTCCGGTTGGAACGAGTCCTTGCCGAACAGCAGCCGGTCCTGGTACTTCACGAAGAACTTGTGCGCCGTCCGCGGCTGGCGGCCCAGGTCGTAGAGGATCGCCCCGATCTCAGCGTACACGTTGGGCATCGCATCGAAGATGCGGCCGAGGCGGGCGAGGTCGTTGGCGTGCCAGCCGAGGTGCGCGAGCACCCACTTGACGTTCGGGTGTCGCGCCAGCAGCCGGTCCCGCTCCTCCATCAGCTCCTCGAACGACGGGTAGCGCGAGCGGTCGAAGAACCGGCGGTTGGGGAACAGCGCCATCTCCAGCCACCGCTCGTTGTTGTAGTCCAGCGGCTGGAAGAACTCGGCCGGGTCGCCGACGTGGATGAACACCGGGATGCCGAGGCGCGCGGCGGTCTCCCAGACCGGATCGAGCTCGGGGTCATCCAGCCGCAGGCGCGTGCCGTCCGTCTTGCGGTACGTGAGCCCGAAGCTCTTGTTGATCTCGCCCACGCCGACCGCGCCGGCGCGCACGTCCTCCTCGAGCTGCGCGGCGAGCTTCTCGCCCGAGCCCGGGCCGACCTGGCTCAGGTCCAGCGTGGTGAAGAACACGAACCGGTCCTCGTAGCCCGCCTCGCGCACCGCCTGGATCTGCCGCCTCAACTGCTCGCCCGGGCGCCCGCGCTGCCCCTGCTGCGCGAGGACCGGGTCGGCCGCGGCCAGCACGGTCAGGCCGAGGGCGAAGAGGGAGACCGAGCCAGTACGTCGACGATGCACGATGCACTCCCCGGATCGAGCGGGTTCACCTGCCGGGCCTACCGCGCGCACGCCCGTACGGGGCCCGCCGTCGGATCGGCGGCTCGCGGCGTAGCAGCGACGCGCCGGCCGGTCCCGGCCGCCGCCCGCCGCAGCACCAGCTCCGCGACGACGGGGAAGTGGTCGGACGCGACCGTCTCCTCCACGACGTCCACCGCCACCACCCTCCAGCGGTCCTTGCCCGACACGAACACGTAATCGATCTCGCGGTTCGGGTCGTCCGCGCTGAACGTGAAGCGCTGCTCGCCCGTCTTCGCCGCTTCCCTCGCCCGTTCGCGGAAGAGGGAGAGCGTGCGCGTGTGCGGGCGGTCGTTGAAGTCTCCGGCGAGGATGTAGGGCGTGGAGAGGGAGTCCAGGAAGCGCGCGACCCGCTGCGCCTGAGCGAAGCGGTACCCATCGCCGGCGACCCAGTCGAAGTGCACGTTGACCACGGTCACCGGGCCGCCCGGCGCATCGAGCTCGACCGCGAGGGCGACCCGCGGCTCGTTGCCGTCCGGCAGACGCACCGGGTTCGCCCGGCGGATCGCGCAACGGGAGAGGATCGCCATGCCGTAGCGCCCGCCCTGGTAGTCCATGAACGCGCCGAACGCGTGCTCCATCCCGAGCAGCTCGGCCAGCCGCTTCGCCTGGTCCTCGCCGCCGCTGCGCGTCACGACGCTGTCCACCTCCTGGAGCGCGATCACATCGGCATCGAGCGAACGCAGCACCCGCGCGATCCGCTCGAGGTCGACGCGCCGGTCCAGCCCCTCGCCGTGGTGGATGTTGTAGGTGACGACGCGCCACGTCTCCGCCGCCGGCGCGGGCGTCGGCTCGCCGGGCGGCGCAGGCCTGGCGCACGCGGCGAGGAGCAGGAGAGCGAGCACGCGTGCGGCCCGGGCTCGGGACGCGGCGGCGCGGCGCAGTCGGGGCGCCGGATCGGAAAACGCGGTACGGAGCATGGCGTCATCCTCGAAGCAAATGGCGGAATGGATGCGGAACGCAGCGCGGATCTGCAACCTGCACGGCCCGCAGTGTGAGGACGTCGAACACCGTCAGCGCGGCGATCTCTTGCCGTACAGCCGCAGGAACGCGCGCACGCCGCTCGCCACGAGCGCCTCCACCTCGGCCTGCTCGAGCGGGATCGCGCCGAACAGCGAGCGCAGACTCGCCGGGCTGGTGACCAGCGCGGCGAAGTGGCGGGCCGCCTCGTCGGCGTCATCGATGTCCAGCAGACCTTCTTCCGCGAGTCGCGCGAGGTGCGCCGCCAGCGCCCGGTGCACCGCCTCCGGCCCCAGCTCGCGCCACGTCTGCACGATCGCCGGGAAGTGCCGCGCCTCGGAGACGATCAGCAACACCAGCGACTGGTGCTCGCGCGACTCCGCGTCCGTGGACGCCCACGCCCGGCCGAACGCGTTCAGCCGCTGCTCCAGGTCGCCCGTGCCGCCCAGGTGCCGATCGGCCATGGCGATGAGCTGCCGCGTCGCCTCCGCCGTGCTCTCCTCGACCACGGCGCGGAAGAGCTGGTCCTTGTCCGCGAAGTGGCTGTACAGCGTGCGCTTGGAGACGCCCGCCTGGGCCGCGATGGCGTCCATGCTCGTGCGCACGTAGCCCTCGCGCAGGAAGAGCGTCCGCGCCGCCTCCAGGATCGCGCTCCGTTTGGCCTCCGACCGCCGCCGACCCGGGGGCCGGGTCGCTGGATCTCCTGCCGCCATCGCACCTCTCGTCGAGCCGTGTTCCGGACATTACGACGCCGGGCCGCGGCCCGCCACGCCGCGGTCCACATCCTCCCGCCCCGCACTGCCCTTGACAATACTAAACGGTATAGTTTACTTCGGCCATGGACAGGATCGACCGCCGGCTCGCCGCCCTCGCCGCCGTCCTGCTGTGCGGCGCGGTCCCGGCGCTCATGGACGCGACGATGGTGAACGTCGCGGTCGAGGCGCTGGCCGCCGACCTGGACGGGACCCTGACCGACGCGCAGTGGGTGGTGACCGGCTACCTCCTCGCCACCACGGTCGGGATCCCGCTGGTCGGCTGGGGGCTGGACCGCTTCGGCGCCCGGGCGCTGTGGACCTTCGCCCTGGCGCTGTTCGCCGCCGGCTCGGCGCTCTGCGGGGTGGCGTGGTCGCTCAGGAGTCTCGTCGTGTTCCGCATCGCCGCAGGTCTCGGCGGCGGCCTGGTCCTGCCGCTCGTCCAGGCGATCATCGCGGCCGCCGCGGGGCCGCTGCGCGTGGGGCGCGCGATGCTCCTGCTCACCGTGCCGGGGCAGTTCGTGATGATCCTGGGCCCGGTGTTCGGCGGTCTGATCATCGAGTCTCTGGGCTGGCGCTGGACGTTCTTCTCGCAGGCCCCTCTGTGCGCCGCCGCGGCGGTGCTCGGATGGTGGCGGGTGCCGAGCGGGCGACGGAACGGGAGCTCCCGGCTCGACGTCGTCGGGTTCGCACTGCTGCTGCCTGCGCTGGTGATGCTGGTCCACGGCCTCTCGAGCCTCCGGCCGGAAGGTGTGCGGGAGGTGAGCACCGGAGCGGTCGCAGCCACCGCGTGGGGAGCACCCGCGACCGCCCTCCCGCCCTCCACCTGGGTTCTCGCCGGGGGTGTGCTCCTCGTCGGCTTCGTCGCTCACGCGCTCCGTGGCCGGGCCACGCCGTTGCTGGACCTGCGGCTCTTCGCCCGGCGCTCGTTCGCCGTGGCCGCGACGCTGCTGTGCGTCACCGGGCTCGCCATGTGGGCGCCGCTGTTCCTGCTGCCGCTGTTCTACCAGCGTGTGCTCGGCGCGGACGCGCTGGACGCGGGGCTGCTGCTCGCTCCCCAGGCGCTCGGGACGGCGCTCGGAATGGCGGCCGCAGGCCGGCTCGCGGACCGCGCTGCCGCGGCGCGGCCGTTGATCGTCGCGGGCACTGCGTTCGCCGTGGTCGCCACGCTGCCCTTTGCCCTCGCCCCCCGCGGCGTGGCCGGCGCGGCGCTCGGCGCAGCGCTGCTCGCGCGCGGCTTCGGCCTCGGCGTCGCCCACGTTCCGCTCATGCCGCTCCTGTACGGCGGCGTGGAGCGCGAGTCCATCGGCCAGGCGACGGGTCTCGCCAGTGTGCTCCAGCGTTGCGGCGCGGCCTTCGGCACGGCCGCCCTCGCCGTGGTGTTGAGCGCCCAGCTCGATGCGGCGGCAGCGGGAGCCCGTGGCGCGGATCCGGACGCGCTCGCCGTGGCGTTCGGCCGCACGTTCTGGTGGGTCGTCGCGTTCACCGCGCTCGCGTGGGTCCCGGCGATGGTGCACCGGCCGCTGGAGGCGCAGAGGAGCGCGAGCGCCGGTACCCGTCCACACGATCGTTGAGGTGGAAGCCATGCTGCGCATCGCCGTCATCGTCGGCAGCACGAGGGAGCGCAGGTTCGGCGAGGTGGTGGCGCGATGGTTCGTGCGCCGGGCCGAGCAGCGCGACGACCTGGAGCTGGACGTCATCGACCTGCGCGACATTCCGCTCAGGCCCGTGCAGCAGACGCCGTTCGAGTGCGACGACCCGGCGGTCCACGCCCTCGCCGCGTACAACCACGGCTACCCCGCGTCCCTCAAGCTCGCCATCGACTCGGTCTACGACGGCTGGCTCGCGAAGCCCGTGGCGTTCGTCTCATACGGCGGCGTCGGCGGCGGGCTGCGGGCGGTGGAGCAGTTGCGCCAGGTGTTCGCCGAGCTGCACGCCGTCACGCTGCGCGACACGGTCAGCTTCCACATGGCGCACGACCTGTTCGGCGAGGACGGCGAGCTGCGGGACGGCGCGGCGGCGGATGCAGCGGCGCGCCGGCTCCTGGACCGTCTGGTGTGGTGGGCGAGCGCGCTGCGTGACGCGCGAGGGCGGCAGCCGTACGTGGTCTGAAACCGACGACGTCGAGAGGGGGCTCACTGTGCACGCGATCGTCCTGCGCGAGTTCGGCCCGCCCGGTGTGTTGCGCCTGGAGCGCGTCGCGGACCCCGAGCCGGCCGCCGGCCAGCTCCGCATCGCCGTCACGGCCGCCGGCGTGCATCGGATCGACGCGTGGGTCCGTGCAGGCATCGAATCACCCGCGACGCTGCCGCTGCCGGCGCTGCCGTGGGTCCCCGGCCGCGAGGTCGCGGGCGTGGTGGACGCGGTGGGGCCGGGCGTGGACCCGGGGTGGCTGGGCCGGCGCGTCGTCGCGCACCTCGGCCCTGCTGCCGGCGGCTACGCCGAGCGCGCGGTGTGCGCCGAGGACGCGGCGCTGGTGATCCCCGAGGGCGTGGGAGACGACGTCGCGGTGGCGATGATCGGGACCGGCCGCACAGCGCTCGGCGTGCTGGACGTCGCGCGCGTCGAGCGGGGCGACGTGGCCCTCGTCACCGGCGCGGCCGGCGGCGTCGGGAGTCTGCTCGTGCAGCACCTGCACCGCGTGGCGGGCGCGACGGTCGTCGCGGCGGTTGGCGGCGCCGCGAAGGTGGAGCACGCGGGCGAGGACGGCGCCGACGTCGTCGTCGACTACAGCGAACCCGGGTGGACGCGCGCGGTGCGTGACGCGCTCGAGGATGGTGCCGTGAGCCTGGTGCTGGACGGCGTGGGCGGGCGCGTGGGGCGAGACGCGTTCGAGCTGCTCGGCGCCGGCGGCCGGTTCGTCTTCTTCGGCTGGGCGTCCGGCACGCCGACCGCGTTCACGACCGACGACCTGTACGCGCGCGGGCTGACCGCGGCCGCCGCGGTCGGCCCGGCGCTGTTCCGCCTCGCCGGCGGCATGCGCGCGCTCCAGGAGCGCGCGCTCGCCGCAGCGGCCGCGGGCGTCCTCACGCCGCGCATTCAGCGCTTTCCGCTGGCCGACGCGGCCGCCGCGCACTCCGCCCTCGAGGCGCGAACGGCGGTGGGGAAAGTGGTGCTGGTGCCGTGACTCCGCGTTGCACGCGCTGCTGGTGGAGCGCCGACGACCAGCGCATCTCGCGAACCGCCCTCCCCTCGGGCCGTCGGAGCGGGCCCGCAAGGAGGGCGGTGTTCATCAGAAGAGGGCGAGGAGGCCGCGTGGCCGCCGTGGCGGTCGTTCCCGCCGCGGCGGCCCTGCGTCTCAGTTCGTGCCGCTCGCCTTGGCGGCCGCCTTCGCGAAGTCGCCCGCCTTCACGATGACGAGCTTCGCGGGGTCGATGTGGCGGCGGAGCGCCGCGTGGATCTGCTCCGGCGTGAGCGCGCGCACCTTCGCCTCGAGCTCGGCGTCGTGCTGGAGCGTGCGGCCGAGGAACAGACCGTTGTGGATGGTGCCGACGAGCTGCGCGTCCGTCGCGCGGGCCACGTCGCGCTGCTGCATCCAGCCCCGCTTCGCCGCCTCGACCTCCTCGGCGGTGAAGCCGTCGCGCACGGCCTTCTCGAGCTCCTCGCGGAGAGCGGCGACCAGGCGGTCCGCGTTCTCCGGCGCGTAGATCGCGTAGGCCATGAACATGGCGGTGCTGTCGAGGGGCGGAACCGAGATGGATCCGCCGACGCCGTAGCTGATGCCTTCCTGCTGGCGGATGCGGGTGGCCAGCCGGGAGTTGAGGAAGCCGCCGCCCAGCATGTAGCCCGCGAGCACGAGCGCCGGGTAATCCGGGTGATCGTCCCGCATTTCGAAGTTGATGCCGGCGTAGAGGTACGCGTTGGCCTTGTCCGGCGTCTCGATGCTGATGGTGGTCGGCTCGGCCTCGTGGTGGCTCGATGCGACGCGCGCGTACGGCCGGCGCATCGGCCAGTTCCCGAACGCTTCGCGGGCGAACGCCTCCACCTCGGCGGCGTCGAAGTCGCCGAGCACGGTGAAGTTGCCGCCGGCGCCGGCGCCGTAGAAGTCGTCGTAGAACCTGCGGACGTCATCGAGCGTCGTCGCCTCCACCGCCGCGATCGCCTCCTCGATGGTCGGCGTGTAGTGCACGTGCCCCTGCGGCCGCGGGCTCATGTGCCGCTGGAACGCGATCGAGGCGAGCGGGCCCGGCTCCGACTTCTGGCTCTCGAGGGCGGCCAGCCGCTCGCGCTTCAGCGTCTCGAACTCCTGCGGATCGAACGCGGGCTCGCGCAGGACCTCACGGAGCAGCTCGAGGACCTGCAGCAGGTTCTCCCGGCTCGTCTCGATGGAGGCGCTCACCGCCGTCGCGCTCCCGGAGACGGACATCTGGGTCTGGAGCCGGGCCAGCTCGTCGCTTAGCTCCTGGCGCGTGCGCTTCTTCGTGCCGCGCATGAGCATGGCGCCGGTCAGGCTGCCGTGGGTGGAGCGGCCGGTCAGGTCCGCCTCGTTGCCGATGCGCTGCGTGAAGCGGACGAGCACGGTGCCGCCGCGCGTCTGCTTGGGCAGCAGCGCGACCTTGAAGCCGTTGTCGAGCTCGATGCGCCGGGTGCGCGCCTCGATGTTCTCGTGCGTCGGCTCGAACGCTTCGCCGACCGCCATGATCTCCCGGCCCTTGTAGCCGGAGACGAGGGACTCGACGTCCGTCACGTCCGGCACCTCGGCGCGCTGCGGCTCCTTCTCCGGGATGAAGAGCCCGAGCGTGCGGTTGGACGGCAGGAGGTACTTCGCGGCCACCCGCGCCACGTCGTCCGTCGTCGCCTCCTGCAGCCGGTCGCGGTGGAGGAAGAGCAGGCGCCAGTCGCCCGCGGCGGCCCATTCGGTCAGGTCCAGGCCGACGCGCTCGGAGTTCGAGAGCGTGAGCCGGATGGTCCGCAGGCGCGCAGCGCGTGCGCGCTCGACCTCCTCGTCCGTCGGCGGGTCGGTGCGGAGCGACTCGAGGGTCTGGATGAACGCGTCACGCGCCGCGTCCAGCGACTGGTCGAGCCGGACCTCGGCGTAGGCGAGCAGCACGCCGGGCTCCCGCAACGCGTAGCTCGCGGCGCCGACGCTCGTGGCGAGCCCGGGCTCGACGAGCGCCTTGTAGAGCCGGCCGGAGGGCGTGTTGCCCAGCACGTGCGCGAGCAGGTCCACGGCCGGATAATCCTCGTGCGCGGCCGGCGGGACGTGGTACGACGCCATGACGTACTGCACGTCGCCGACGCGGCGCACGATGACCATACGCTCGCCGTCCTGCGGGGGCTCGCGGGTGTACGTGGGCCAGAGCCTGTCCTCACCCGAGCGGTCCGGCCGCGGAATCGCGCCGAAGTACTTCTCGATCAGACGCAGCGCGCGCTCCTCATCGAAGCTCCCGGAGACGACGAGGATCGCGTTGTCGGGCTGGTAGTAGCGCCGGTAGAACGCCTGGAGCCGCTCGATGGGCACGTTTTCGATGTCCGAGCGCGCGCCGATCGTCGTGCGGCCGTAGGCGTGCCACAGGTACGCGGCGGACATCGTGCGGTCGAGCAGCACGCCGAACGGGCTGTTCTCGCCGGACTCCCACTCGTTGCGGACGACGGTCATCTCGGAGTCCAGGTCCTCCTTCCGCACGAAGGAGTTGACCATGCGGTCCGCCTCGAGGCGGATCGCCCACTCGAGGTTCTCCTCCGATGCCGGGAAGGTGATGAAGTAGTTCGTGCGGTCGAACCACGTGGTGCCGTTGGCGCGGCCGCCCCGCTCGGTGAGCTCCTGCGGGATGTCGGGGTGCGACGGCGTGCCCTTGAACTGCAGGTGCTCGAGCAGGTGCGCCATGCCGGACTCGCCGTACCCCTCGTGCCGCGAGCCGACGAAGTAGGTGATGTTGACCGTGGTGGACGGCCGCGAGGGATCCGGGAACAGCACGATCCGGAGCCCGTTCGGGAGCCGGTACTCGCTGATGCCCTCGACCGTGGCGACGTGCTCGGCCTTCGGCGGCTGCGGCGCGACCGTGGGCTGGCGGACCTGCGCGACCAGCGCCGGCGGCAGCGGTACGGCGAGGGCGAGGAAGAGGAGCATCAGCGCCGCGCGCGCGCGTGGCAGGCGCGTGGGCGCGGCGGTCGATCGTCGGGCCCGGGTCGGCGCGGTGCCGGCGGCCCGACGGGAGTGGAGAGAGGCGCACAGCCGGGTCATCATCGTCCTCCGTCGTACAAACACAGGAACAACACGAGCCAGCGAAATCGTGCACACCGGGGGCTGTTGCCGGTGTGTTCGATGTTCATCAACGAGTCGAAGATTGCACGGGTTTCGTGGCAGCCCGGGAATAGGAGAGCTGGCCGTGTGGGGGCATTCATGGGGGGGCGGGTACGCGTCTGTCAACTATGGGGTTCGTAGTGCGCGTACGGCTCGGCGCCGCCGGGCTGGCGGGTGGCTAAGCTGGGCGGCGAAGGGAGGCGGTGTGGTGGGACGCGCTCCCGTCGGCGCCTATGTGTTCGACAGCTCGGTGGAGGTGCGCGCCGCGGCGCCTCAGGTCCGCGCGTCCACGACCTGCGGGGCCTGGTGCGACGCCGCGTACTCGATGAGCCGGTGGTCCGCCGTGACCAGAGGGATGTCGTGCAGCAGTGCGGCCGCGATGAGCATCCGGTCCGCCGGATCGTTGTGCAGGGCGTCCGACAGCCGTGTCGAGAGCAGCAACACGTCCCGGTCGAGCGGCAGGAACGCGATGCCGGGCGCGCGCTCCGCGCGGCGGAACCACACGCTCGCGTCGATCGACAGCCGCAGCTTGCCCTGCGCCGTCTTGACGGCCACCTCCCAGTACGAGATGTCCAGGACCCGCAGCCGGCCGCGGGCGGCGCTCGCCTCCAGGAGCCCGCGCAGCGGCGGCGTGATCCGCGCCGCGTCGCCCTCGAGCAGCCAGACCCAGACGTGGGTGTCCAGGAGTAGCGGGCCGTCGTACCCGGCGAGCGCCGCGGGGTCGTGCACAGGACCCGGCGTGTCGCTCACCCGACGTCGCCCCACGCCGCGAAGTCCGGCGCGACGATGTCGCCGTGCCCGGCCACCGTCCCGCGCAGGAAGCCGAACGGGCTCGGCGCCGCCACGTCCGGCGCCACGAGCTTCGCCACCGGGCGGCCCCGCTTCGTGATCAGGTACTGCGTCGTGCCGTCGGCGACCCTTTCCATCAGCTCGAGACAGGTGTTCTTGAACACGCCCGCGGCGACCTCAATCACCTCGGGTGCGCCCGCCGCGCCGGGCGGAGTGGACGGCGCGAGCGTCTCTTTCACGCGCTTCGAGGCAGGCACGGCTAACCTCCGTGTTCGGACGAAGGGACTGTGAGTCCGGGCGACGTTCGGCGCCCGGCTCGGCCCATGGCCACGAATTTGTGGCCATGGCCATGAAACATGGCTACGAGGGGGATTGCGCGCAAGATCATCGAGGGTAGGAAGTGCCGGGCCCGGGCTCTCGGCTCTTGCACAGGAGCTGGCTGCCGAGCGTGTGCTTCGGCGTGAGTAGGATTGGGGGGCGAGGCGACTCTGGCGCGTGGTTTGGTAGGGCGGCGCAAGCTCAGTGGTCCAGGATCGCCGCGGCCTGTCGGCGGAGGTCCGGAACCTTGCTGGTGACGGCGTCCCGGACCAGTTCGTAGTCGACACCGAAGTACGCGTGGATCAGCGGGTCCCGCATACCCGCCATGGCACGCCAATCGACTTCGGGATGCGCCAAACGGAACTCCTCTGGCAGCTTTTTCGCCGCCTCGCCGATCACCTCGAGACTCCGCACGAATGCGCGCTTGAGCGTTTCGTCGGATTGAAACTGCTCCGCCGACAGGCCGCGGCTGGATTCGATCAGGTAATCGGCCTCCACCAGTATGTGCCGGAGGTAATCACGCGGCTCGAAGGACATCGGCGGCGTCGGCGAGGATACGTGGGCCGATGAATGGAGACAGCGCTTCGGTCGTCACCAGCTCGACCCGCCGTCCCAGCAGCCTCTCCAGCAGCTCTGCCAGGGCGATAAAGCGGTCATAGCTCTTCAGTTCCGGGTCGAACTCGACCAGCAGATCGACATCGCTGTCCGGTCGTGCGTCGCCCCGCAGTACGGAGCCGAACAGCGCCAGCTGGCGCACGCCCAGCGCCCGGATCTCGGCTTCAGCGGCCCGCAGGCAGGCGAACGCCTGGTCCCGAGTCAATGGCCTTGGCATCATGGGTTCAATCTAAGAGCACACTACCTCAGGGGCCAATAGGTCGCGATGTGGTGGGCTCGGGTCGGGCGGCGTGGGCCAACGCGGCGGGGCCTGCGAACGGAGTAGTGCGCGACCATCATGCCAGCCCGTCGATCCAGGCCAGCTCGAAGAGCCCCGCAGCCAGCTCCTCGATCTTCTCGCGCAGCGCGAGCCGGTCGATCACTCGACCGGGATGCCGGACGCGCCGTAGAACGCGCCGGCGAGCTGGCCGTACACCGCGCCCGTGGTGTCCGCGTTATCGCCGGGGTTGACTGCGGCGAGGCAGCCCGAGCGGAAGTCGCTGGTGCGGTGGAACGCCCAGGGCGCGGCCTCGAGCGACTTCACGACGTATCCCGTCCCCTGGATCTCCGGCGGCTCGCGCGTCTTGAACGAGCCGTGTGCGATCTCGTCGATGGCCGACGCAAGCAGGTGCGCGTCGCAGTAGCCGGGCACGGGGGAGTATCGCTCGCCGAGGAGCTCCTCATTGCTCGCGCCGCGGAGCGCGCCGACGATCAGGGCGCCGAGGTAGCGGCACGCGTCCACCGCCTCCGTGGCGCGGTGGGTGGTGAGCGAGCTCTGCCCCGAGAAGCGGATCGCGTCGAGGGGGCGCGCGGCGAACGCCACGGGCACCGGCGCCAGCCGCATGATCGAGCCGTTGTCCGCGGTGTACGGGTCCGTGGAGCCGAACTCGAAGGTGGTCAGCGCGCCGGAGCGTCTGGCATCCTCATAGCGCGCGAGCGCCTTGGCCGTCGTGATGCCGATGTCCAAGCAGTGGCCGGTGCTGGAAAGGTAGCCCTGTCGCCACCAGCGCCAGTAGCGCTCGAGCTGGTCGAACGGGTCGAAGTCCCTTTGACGAGGCTCTCGGCCAGGGGGAATGCTTCCTATGCCCCTCCCCCCGGAACCTGGTCCACGCGGACTGACGTTTTGAGCTATCTTGGGGGCGGACCTGAATCCCCGGGGCCGGGGAGGAGAGACGCCCGTGAGGAAGAGTCGATTCAGCGAGGAGCAGATCGCCATGGCGCTGCGCCAGGCGGAGGCGGGAACGCCGGTGGCCGAGATCTGCAGGAAGCTGGAGGTGACGGAGACCACCTTTTATCGGTGGAGGAAGAAGTACGGGGGCCTGGGCGTGTCGGAGCTGCGCGAGCTCAAGCAGCTCAAGGAAGAGAATCGGAAGCTGAAGCAGCTCGTGGCCGATCTCTCGCTGGACAAGAGCATCTTGCAGGAGGCGTTGCGAAAAAAATGGTGACGCCCACGCAGGTGCGGGCGGTGGTGGCGTGGGCGAGAGATTCGTACCGTCTGAGCGAGAGGAGGGCGTGCCAGGCGGTCGGGGCGAACCGCTCGAGCGTACGGTACCGCAGCGTGCGCCAGAGTCGGGATGCACTGCGCGGTCGGCTGAGGGAGTTGGCCGCGGTGCGGGTGAGCTGGGGCTACAAGCGGCTCCACGTGCTGCTGCGGCGAGAGGGCTGGCGTGTCAATCACAAGCTGGTCTACCGGCTGTACAGGGAAGAGCGGCTGGCGCTCAGGCGGAGGCGGCCGAAGCGGCGCAAGAGCGCGGCCGTTCGCGAGATCCGGCCGCTCGTCTCTCGAGCCAACGAGCGCTGGGCGATGGACTTCGTGCACGACGTGCTGGCGGACGGCCGCACGATCCGGATCCTGGCGGTGGTGGACGTCTTCTCGCGGGAGTGCGTGGCGCTGGTGGCCAAGACGTCCTTTCGCGCAGAAGACGTCTGCCGCATCCTGAGTGAAGCGGGAGAGCGTCGAGGCAAGCTGCCGGAGTGCATCACGGTGGACAATGGGAGCGAGTTCACCTCGAAAGCGCTCGACCACTGGGCCTACTGGAACCGGGTCCGGCTGGACTTCAGCCGCCCGGGCAAGCCGATGGACAACGGTCACGTTGAAGCCTTCAACGGAAGCCTGCGGCGTGAGTGCCTGTCGCAACATTGGTTCTTGGACCTGGACGACGCCAGAGAGATCCTCTCCCGCTGGAGGGAGGACTACAACAACGTTCGACCCCACAGCAGCTTGGGTCATCTTCCGCCCGTCCACTTCCGGGCTGGCGGAGCCTTCACCCCCGCCCCCGAGAGGCTCGAAAACTCACCCGCGTAGTGGACCAAAACTGGGGGGAGGGGCA